>UMHA01069715.1_pt1 | contig 123814 bp, 136 predicted proteins | sample 1965401 | NCBI WGS metagenome assembly UMHA01 (sample SAMEA4836085, study PRJEB28245) | human gut metagenome | biome: gut microbiome; material: fecal sample | place: Denmark | collected 2008 | reverse complement strand
AAGCACAAATTATCGATATGGTATCAGAATATCAAGCTAGTCACAGAATTAGTAATGAGGGTAAAGAGAAAGCTGCTTAATTATGGAGGGATATATATTTTGTTAGAGGAAGGTCTTATTATAACTCTTGACAATCAAAAACAATATATTGTTGTTAAAGGGATAGAGTGGAAAAAACAGGAATATTATTATTTGTTATCTGTTCACAAACCTTTAGAAAATTTAATTGTAAAAGGAAATGTTCATAATAATGGAATGAATTTTCAATCAGTTTCTGATTCCAGTGAATTTGAAACAGTGATGAATCTATTTCAACAAGCTTTATAAACTAGTTTTTACTAGTTTTTTTCTTTTATTTATATTATAATTAAGTGGGTGATGAACTTTGAAGCTAATCGTTAATAAAAATAGTGAATTGTTAGAATATTTATATGAAAATTTAGATATGCCTAAAAAACGAGTGAAGCAATATTTAGTGCATGGGTCTATTTATGTTGATGAGGACCGTGTTACACAATATAATTATCCACTTGTTGCTGGTATGAGGATTACTATTGATACGAATAGTAAAAATATAAAGAAAATTCCTTTTGAAGTGTTATTTGAAGATGATCATTTAATTGTTGTTAATAAACCTAGTGGTTTACTTACAATTGCTACTGATAAAGAGAAAGAACGTACTTTATATCATATTGTTAGAGATTATGTTATTTCTAAGAACCCTAGAGGACGTATTTTCATCGTTCATCGATTGGATAAAGATACCAGTGGTATTGTTTTATTTGCAAAAGATGAGAAAACAAAAAATCAGTTACAAGAAAACTGGAATGAGTATGTATCTTTGCGCGAGTATACAGCAATTGTATCTGGTCATCCAAAAGAAGAATCTGGTCAGATTATTCAGTATTTAAAAGAGACAAAAACTAATTTAGTTTATGTAGCTCGTCATGAGGATGGTAAAAAAGCTATTACTAATTATTCTGTAATAAAGTCTAGTGAACATTATTCTATGTTAAAGGTTACCATTGAAACTGGACGTAAGAATCAAATTCGTGTTGCATTTTCAAGTAAAAAGATGCCTATTGTTGGAGATAAGAAGTATGGTGATAAGAATAAAGTAAATCGTTTGTTTTTGCATGCTAACCGTTTGAAAATTTATTATCCAGCAATAAAAAAAGATATTTTATTTGAAACAAGTATACCTAACGAATTTAAGAAGCTTATGAGTCATGATGCATAAAAATTTGACAAATACATAAAATTATGGTAGTATTAGTTCATCGATTTTAAAATGTTGAAGAAAAGAAGTAACTATTCTCAACTTTTTGTAGAGAGTTCGTGGTTGGTGAAAACGAATAAAAGCGAATAGTGAATAACATTTCTGAGTGCTTAAAGAATTAAGTAGACTAAGCCGGGAGCAGACCGTTACATTTGCTAGATTTGATAGAATCGAAAAAGTGATTATAGAGATATTAATAACCTTTATAATAAATTGGGTGGCACCGCGGAAGACTAGTTTCGTCCCATAGTACTAATAAGTATTATGGTACAGACTAGTCTTTTTAATTTATTATTTGAAGGAGTGATTATTATGTGTGGATTTACAGTCTATACAAAGAAAGATGTAAGTAAAGAAGAATTTATGAAAGGGTTTTCTAAAATACAATATAGAGGACCTGATATGAGTCGTATTGAGGAATATGACTTTGGAATTTTTGGTTTTCATAGATTATCTATTATGGGACCTGAAGTTAGTGGAATGCAGCCATTTCATAGAGATGGTAGTGTTCTAGTATGCAACGGTGAAATTTTTGGTTTTCATAAAATAAAAGAAGAATTAGAACGTGACGGAGTAAAATTTAGTAGCGAAAGTGACTGTGAAGTTTTACTTCCTATGTATGAAAAATATGGTTTGGATATGTTTCGTATGTTAGATGGAGAGTTCGCTTTAGTATTTTATGATTCTAAGAAAGGGGACTTTGTTGCAGCGAGAGATCCTATTGGAATAAGAGCTATGTTTTATGGATATTCTAAAACTAGTCATTCTATTATGTTTGCTAGTGAAGCAAAGGCATTAGTAGATTTATGTAGTGAAGTTTTTCCTTTTCCTCCAGGATATTATTATGCTGATGGAAAGTTTACTCAATATCGTGATATGACAAAAGTAGATAAATTTGTATCTGGTGATTTAGAAACAATTTATCCAGAAATTCATAAGAGATTAGTAGAAGGTGTTAAGAAGAGACTTGATTCTGATATGCCGGTTGGATTTTTACTTAGTGGAGGACTTGATTCAAGTCTGGTTTGTAGTATTGCTGCTAAAATGTCTGATAAGCCAATTCGTACGTTTGCGATTGGTATGGATATTGATGCTATCGATTTAAAATATGCAAAACAAGTAGCGGACTATATTGGTAGTAATCATACAGAAGTGATTATTACTAGGGATGATGTAATTTCTGCTCTTCGCGATGTTATTTATCGATTAGAAACATGGGATATTACAACTATTCGTGCTAGTATTGGAATGTACTTACTTTCTAAGTGGATTAGAGAACATACGGATATTCGTGTTCTTTTAACTGGTGAAGTTAGTGATGAGTTATTTGGATATAAATACACTGATTTTGCACCTAGTGCAGAGGAATTCCAGAAAGAAAGTGAAAAGAGAGTTCGAGAACTTTATATGTATGATGTCTTACGTGCTGATAGATGTATTTCTAGTTGTTCTTTGGAAGCCCGTGTACCATTTGCAGATTTGGACTTTGTTTCCTATGTCATGAGTATTGATCCTGAGCTTAAGATGAATAAATATGGTCAAGGTAAATATTTACTTCGTAAGTCTTTTGAAGGGGATTATTTACCACACTCTATTTTATATAGAGAAAAAGCTGCTTTTAGTGATGCGGTTGGTCATTCTTTAGTGGATGATTTAAAAGAACATGCTGAAAGTGTGTATAGTGATCAAGAATATCAAGAAAGAATAAAAAAATATTCTAAACATACACCGTTTACAAAAGAGTCATTATTGTATCGTGAGATATTTGAAGAATTTTATCCAGGACATAGTGATTTTATTGTAGATTATTGGATGCCAAACAAGGAATGGGATGGATGTCAAGTAGATGATCCTAGTGCTAGAGTTTTATCAAACTATGGAGATAGTGGAAAATAAATGATATACTAATAGAGGAGGAATAATTATGGTTATTGATGCAAAAGAGTTATATGAAAAAATAGATGAATTTATGAATAAAGAAGTTACAATTCAAGGATGGATTCGTAATCATCGTAAACAAAAAGAGTTTGGATTTATTGATTTTTCTGATGGTACTTGTTTTAATCATATTCAAGTTGTCTATGATGATAAATTAGATGATTTTTTAGAAATTCAAAAATATCATGTAGGTAGTGCAATTGAAGTTTTAGGAAAAGTTGTTGAATCTCCTAAAGAAGGACAAGCATTTGAAATTCAGGCTAGTGAGGTTACCTTATTAGGAGATTGTCCAGAGGATTATCCAATTCAGCCGAAAAAGCATTCTCGTGAGTTTTTAAGAGAACAAGCTTATCTAAGACCTAGAACTAACTTATTTCAAGCTATATTTCGTGTAAGAAGTGTAGCCGCTTATGCGATTCATAGGTATTTTCAAGATAGGGGATATGTATATTTCCATGCTCCACTAATTACAGCTAGTGACTGTGAAGGGGCGGGGGAGATGTTTCATGTTACTTGTATGGATTTAGAGAATATTCCTAAAGTAGATGGAGCAGTAGATTATAGTAAAGATATGTTTCAAAAGCCTGCGTCTTTGACAGTATCAGGACAACTTGAGGCAGAAACATTTGCTTTGGCTTATAAAAAGACTTATACTTTTGGTCCAACATTTAGAGCAGAGAACTCTAATACTAAAGTACATGCTAACGAATTTTGGATGATTGAACCAGAAATTGCTTTTTGTGATTTAGATGGAGATATGGAAATTATGGAAGAAATGTTAAAGTATGTTGTTAGTTATGTACTTGAACATTGTAAAGATGAAATGACTTTCTTAGATAAGTTTGTTGAGAAAGGTTTACTTGATAAACTTATGAAGTTAGTAAATTCTAAATTTACTCGTGTTACTCATAGAGAAGTAATTGATATTTTACAAAAAGCAGACGTTAAATGGGAATTTGAGCCTAAACAGGGTGAAGATATTGCAAAAGAGCATGAAAAATATATTACTGAATATTTTGATGGTCCTGTATTTATTACGGATTGGCCTAAAGATATTAAAGCTTTCTATATGAAATTAAATCCAGATGGTGAAACTGTTGCGGCAGTTGATCTTGAAGTACCAGGTGCAGGTGAGATTATGGGAGGAAGCCAAAGAGAAGAAGATTATGATAAACTTGTATCTCGTATGAAAGAATTAGATATGGATATGAGTGAGTTGGATTGGTATATTAATCTTCGTAAGTTTGGTGGATGCGTTCATTCTGGATTTGGTATGGGATTTGAACGTTTATTAATCTATTTAACGGGAGTTGAGAACATTCGTGATGTTATTCCATATCCTAGAACTCCAGGAAATTGTGACTTTTAAGTTTACAGTATAATCTGTAAACTTTTTTTGTTTTGCTTTCCTTTTTTCTTTGTTGTGATATACTAACTTGTGCAAAAGAGGGATTCCATGGAAAAGATTTATGATTATATTTTACAGAAACAAACACATATTGGATTGCTTAGGCCTACTCAGGAAGATGCTGTTATTGCATTAGTTCATCCAGAAGACGATAGAATTAAACTATTAGCTGTTGCAGATGGGATGGGCGGAAAACAATATGGTGATATTGCGGCAAATTATGTATTACAGAAATTTGGGTATTGGTTTTTAGAGCAACCATTGTCCTCTTTTTCTGATGTTGCTGAACTAAAGGAAAAGCTTATTAATCTGGTTATGGAATGTAATCATCATTTTATTTCGGAATATGGTAGTGAACAAGTGGGAACTACATTAACCCTTGCTCTTGTGCTAGAAGAAGATACACTTATTCTTCATTTGGGGGACTCTCGTTGTTATTTTTATAAAAACGGAGAAATTAAACAGGTGACAGAAGATGATAGTGATGTTTGGTTATATTATAAATATCAACATTTGAATAAAGAATGGTTACGTTATTTTGCTACTAGTAATATTATTCATAACTGTATTGGTATTTCTTTTAATGTATGTAGACCTCATGTTTATATTTTTTCTAATGATAGCTATAAAACGTTATTACTTACCACAGATGGAGTCACAGATTTAGTGACTGATTCTAAATTACAACATCTATTACGTGATACTGATATTCAAACTGTTTCTAAAAGAATCATAGAAGAGGCTGTTTTTGTTGATCAACATCTTTTTATTCCAAGTGATTTGAAAAAATATCCGTATGATCATTATTTGGTTCCGGTTCGTGGAAGAGATAATGCTAGTGTTGTCTTATTTTCTAAAATTTAAATTTTGAATATTTTTTTCATTTTTGTTCATTCTAAGTATTAGGAGGGATAAATAATGAAAAAAGTTGGTAAAGTTGTTCTTTGTTTTGGTTTTTTATTACTTTTTTTAGCAGGATGTAGTACTACTATGAATACTCCTACTAGTAAAGTAGAGGAGTTCTTAGGAAAATATCAAAATATGGATGATGATGTTACTGTCCAATTAGATCAAGTGTTGGAAGAAGATGACAGCATGAGTGATGAACAAAAGGAAAAGTATCGTTCTATTTTAGAAAAACAGTATCAGAATCTATCTTATAAGATTGAAAATGAAGATATTCATGGTGATGAAGCAACTGTTGATGTAGAGATTAAAGTTTTGGACTATGCTACTACTATTCGAGATGCTAAAGAATATTACGAAGAGCATAAAGATGAGATAGAAGCTGAAAACGAAAAAGAACAATCTGATAATGATAATGTTTTAGAAGATGCTGCAGAAGGGGCAGAAGAAGCCGTAGAGGAAAGTGCCGCTTATATTGATTATAAGTTAAAAGAATTAGGTAATGTTAGCGATACTACCACTTATGATATTACTTTTTATTTAACAAAAGCAGATGGGGATTGGAAATTACAAAATATTTCAGATTTGGATTTACAAAAAATTCATGGTTTATATGAAGGATAGATATCTATTGATATCTATTTTTTTGGAATTCTTCTTAATTTGACTTTTTTTTTGAAACTAATTTTGTTATACTTATAAATAGAATAGAGGGTGTTAGCATGATAGGTAGAATTGAAGAAATTATTGATAATAGTGTTACTATAAAGTTAGATATTAATATCAATGAACAACCAAATTTAGTTAATTTGCATGTTATTTTTGAGGATGGAACTGGAAAAGAAGTTGTTGCTGAAATAGCTAATGTTAATCAGACAAAAATGATAGCCAATGTTGTTGGGGAAATTAATGATGGTAGATTTACTCCTGGTGCTAGTTCAAAACCTGCGTTTAAGTCTACGATTCGTTTAATTAATATGGAAGAGTTGGCTTTATTATTTGGTAAGCAAGAGACTGAATTTGGTTTTACTAATTTTGGTACTAGTAATGTTTATGAGGGGTATAAGATAAATGTTCCTATCAATGAGTTTTTTAATGCACATTTTGCTATATTAGGAAACTCTGGTGCTGGTAAAAGTTGTACGGTTGCTTCTATTCTTCAGAAATTATATACTAGTAGTCCAACACCACCGGTTAATTCAGCATTATTCTTTTTTGATGCCTATGGTGAGTATACGCATGCATTTAACACTTTACATCAGAAAAATCCATTACTTAATTATAAAGCATATACTACGAATATTATTGATCCGGATTGTGAAATATTAAGAATTCCACCATGGTTACTTGATGTGGATGATTTAGCATTATTACTTGATGCTAATACACCTGCTCAACTTCCTATTTTGGAAAAAACATTAAAATTAGTTCCAATTCTAACAGGAAATTCTTCTGTTGTTATTAAACGTAAAAATGATATTATTGCTAGAGCATTGCAAGATATTTTACTTAGTGGTAATGATTCTACTAAAATTCGTGATCAAGTTATTGCTGTACTTACTAAGTTTAATACGCCTGAACTTAATCTAGAAAGCACTATTGCTCAACCAGGTTATGTTCGTACTTTGAAACAGTGCTTATATGTTGATAAAGCTGGTAAGATGCAAGAAATGGAACTTGTTGTTGAATTTATTCGTGGATATATTAGCGAAGAGCAAGAAGAAATTAAAGAAGAAGATATGAATAAATTTTATGGCCTTACAGATTTGGAACAAGCTATGGAATTTGCTCTTATTAGTGAAGGTATTTTAAAGAGTGATAAAGTCTTTGATACCGCTAATGTTATGAGTGTTCGTCTTCATACATTAGCAACAGGGGATAGTAGATATTATTTTGAGTATCCTCGATATGTGACGAGAGATCAGTATATTGAATCTTTAACGATTGATTCTAAAACGAATTCTAGATGTCAAATTATTAACTTTAATATTAACTATATTGACGATAGATTAGCCAAAGTAATTACCAAGATTTTATCGCGTATGCTTTTCTTACGAGCTAGTACTTTAAAACCTCGTGGTTCTAGGGCATATCATGTTATTATTGAAGAGGCCCATCGTTATGTTCAACATGATAGTGATGTAGAGTTGTTAGGATATAATATTTTTGAACGTATTTCAAAAGAGGGTCGTAAATATGGTGTGTTTTTAGGACTTATTACACAAAGACCAAGTGAACTTTCTGATACTTGTGTTTCACAATGTATGAACTTTGTTATTCTTAGAACACTTCATCCAACAGATTTACAATATATTAAGGAAATGGTACCTAATGTTTCTTCAGAAATCGTATTACAACTTAAGAATTTGAAACCTGGTAACTGTATTGCTTTTGGTAGTGCATTTCAAGTACCAACTTCTATGTATATTGATCTTCCAAATCCACGTCCACTTTCTAATAATGTTGATTTGAAAGTGGTATGGTATCAAAAACAAAATTCTAATGACTTGATTAATTCGGCTGGTTCTTCTGGAAATATTGGAGTCACTCCAGCTGTTAGAACGGCAAACTTTATGCCTGCTCAGGGTAGTGTTCAGCCACAGCAGGTAGCGGGAATTAGTGCTGGTGGTGCTACAGCAATGAATCCGGGTGGAGTCTCTCAAGGTACTCAAGCGGCTCAAGTTACTCAAGCGGCTCCAGTTGCTCAAGAACCTGTACAAAATAGATTTATACAGCCTCAGCAAGCACCAGTAAATGGTTAATTTATACTTTTCCTTTTGGAAAATCTGTGATAGAATAATATTTAGTTAAGATAAAATGGAGGATAGGAATATGGCTTTAGATAAATTAAAAAATTTGTTCGGTGGGGAAGAAGATACTATTGAAGAAGGTACAGATGAAGAGTTTTATTCTACTTCTCGTGAAGAGTACCATGAAGAAAATGGTGTTGCTGGTAGTAAGATGATGTTACTTGAACCTCGTGCTTATTCTGAAAGTCAACAAATTGCAGATTATTTAAAGAATCGTTCAGCAGTTGTTGTTAACTTGAAGAGAGTGACACCTGATCAAGCAAAGCGAATTGTAGATTTTTTAAGCGGAACTATTTATGCAATTGGTGGAGATTTACAAAAATTAGGTGGAGGAATTTTCTTATGTACTCCTAATAATGTAAATGTGGAAGGTAAGATTAGTGATGATGCTAGTCCTGCTAAATCTACTAAAAGTAGTAAAAAAGATAAAGATGATGATTTTGATTTTTAGTTAATGTTTTCTGAGGTGATTATATGGAAAAATTCAGTTATGAAGCCAATGGATATAATCGCCAGGAAGTGAATCAGTTTGTTAGTGATGTCATTGCACAGACCGAAGGTATTATTAAAAAATGTAAGGCTCAAGGGGAAGCTTTAGAAAAATTAAAAGCAGAAATTGAGCATTATAAAAGGATGGAAGCTACATTGCAAACGGCAATTCTTAAAGCTGAAGAGACTGGCGATAATATTAAGCGAATGGCTAGAGAAGAACATGAGATGATTGTTCGTGATGCTAAGAATAATGCTAGTCGTATTGTCAATGAAGCTTTGCTAAAAGCTGAGAAAATAGAAAATCATGCTGAAAATTTGGAAAAGAATATGAAAATATTTAAACGTAAATTGAAAGTTATTATGGAACAGCAAATGGCTGTTGTTGATGAAATAGAACTTTTAGAATTAGATCCTAAGTAGGATCTTTTTTTGTTTTCATTTAATATTTATGATATTATGGAATAAAGAATAGGAGATAGATTATATGGATGTACCAAGAAATGCAAGTTATTATCAAGAACATTTAGAGGAGATTAATCAAAAACTAGAAAATTTAGGTGATAAAAGACAAGATTTAAATAATCGACTTCAAGAGATTGAAGAAAGAAAAGAGAAAGCTTATCAACGTTCTCCTTCGTTAGAACAATTAATTGAGGTTACGAAGTTAGAGATAGAGGAAAATAAAGTATCTCGTCAATTAGTAGATTTAGAAGGAGATGAAATGCGTGCTGAAAGTATTCGAAGGGAATGTAATATTTATCTTAATCATTTTTCTAATCGTATTACTGATAGACAGTTTGTCAATGCTTCTTCTCAAGAGAAATATCAGCGAACTATTACTAGGTGGGAATATGATATTAAAAACTTTTCTTATGATTTAAAAGGAAATCAGTTGCAAATAAAATTATTAGGATTATTAGCTGCCAAAGGAGAAATTACTGCTTTAGAAAAAAATGAAAGGATAGAGTCGCTAGAACAGGATAGTGCATCCCTTGTTGATGAAATTAGTTTCAGGGAAGAGAATATTTTTAAGACTAGAAAAGAAAAGATAGGACGTATGCTTGGATTTAATCTAGATTCGGGGTTGATTGATTCGGCTACTTGGAGGTATCAAACGTCTCTTCTTAATCAGGCTACTAGTCTTTCTGATAGATCTGAACAGGCAATTCTTTCTAGTAAGCCTAATTCAGATGTTACTGGCAAAAAGAAATAGTTGTATTTCATTTTCTTTTTGATTATAATATAAATATTTTTTTTGTAGGTAATTATATGAAATTAAATTTACATCGTGGTATTAAAGGCGCTTTATTTGGGGGAGTGGTATTACTTGCTGGGACTGGTGTCATAGGATGTAGTAATAAAGAGGATGTTCCTAGTACGCCTAGTTTATTAGAAGGTACGATTTTAGAAGATACTTATGTTATTACAGATTCTAATGCCGATATTTTTATTGTTCGTCCTACGGAGTCTTATCAAGGTGATAATTTTAATACACTTTTAGATACAGATGGTTGTGTTAACCATTATATAGATGTTTTATCTAATAATTGTTATCATGAAAAGACATTTGAAGAGGATGTGTGCCGACTTTCAGAGTCTGGAGTTTTTTCTATCGATATTGAACAACAAAAACCAATTTCAGTTTATTTGACGAAAGAAGATTTGTTAAAGAGTGAATTTAGTGAAGAAGATATTGTTGAAATTATTCAAAGAGCTAAGGATGATAGTTCAAACAATGAAAATGTTACTGCAAAAGAAAAAGGTTTAGAATATACAAAATAAATTTGCAGTTTATTTAAAAGTATGTTATATTTAGTTGGAAAGCATGTGCGAAAGACGGAATGTTTTGGAGTATTAGAGAGCTTGTGGTTGGTGAAAACAAGTTATGAAGAAGCATTTAGATCACTTTCAAGTTGCGATTTATGGATAAGATAAATACGGTAACGCGTTATAGTTTTAGAGATAGATTTTTCTATGAAATAAGGTGGTACCACGAGCAATTCGTCCTTTGGATGATGCTCGTTTTTTATTTAGAAAGGAGTTTGTTATGAATAAGTTAGAATTTTATTTTTGGTCTATTGCTGATACCATTAGCCAAGGATTAAATTATGTTACACATTATCATCAATATCATATCAATGGAAAAGTTATTGATAGTTCTAAATCCTTTGAGAAAAGAAGAACTCATGAAACAGATCTTGATAGTTCTAAATCATTTAGAAAGAGAAAGACATCAGAAAAGGTGATTAGACATCATGGTAGAAAGGGAAGAGGGTAGAATATGGAATTTAAAAAATTAGAAAAAGGTTCTATTCATGAAGTAGAATCAAAATATGTAAAAGAATGGAAAGAAAAAGATATTTTAAATAAAACTATTGAAAATAGAAAAGATAGAGAAGATTTTGTCTTTTATGATGGACCAATTTATGCTAATGCAAAACCTGGAATTCATCATGTTTTTGCAAAAACTATTAAAGATGCTTTTTGTAAGTATAAGACAATGTCAGGATATCGTGTATTAAGAAAAATTGGTCTTGATACTCATGGACTTCCAATTGAAGTTAATGTTGAGAAAAAATTAGGTTTTAAAAATAAGAATGATATTGAAAAACTTGGAATTGAAAAGTTTTGTGAAGAATGTAAAGTTGAGACTGATAGTAATATTGATGAAGTTAGAAAAGTTACTGATATGATGGGGCAATTTATCGATTGCGATCATCCATACGTTACTTGTAGTAATGATTATATTGAGTCTGAATGGTGGATTGTTAATGAACTTAATAAAAAGGGATTAATCTATCATGGTAATAAAGTTTTACCTTATTGTCCTAGATGTGGTACAGAACTTGCATCACATGAAGTTTCTCAGGGATATAAGGAAGTTAGTGTTAATACTGTTATTGTTCCATTTAAAGTGGTTGATAAAGATGAATATTTCTTGGTATGGACAACGACTCCTTGGACTTTGATGGCTAATGTTGCTTTATGTGTGAATCCAGATTTAGAATATGTAAAAGTTCATTCTCGTGGATATACTTTCTATGTAGGTAAAAGTTTAGCTGATAATGTATTAGGTGAAGATTATGAAGTAGTTGAGGCTTATAAAGGTAGTGATTTAGTTGGAATTAAATATGAACAATTAATGCCTTTTGTTAAAGTAGAAGGACGTGCTTTTGAAGTTTTAGCTGATAATTATGTTACTGATAGTGATGGTACTGGTATTGTCCATATGGCTCCTGCATTTGGTGAAGATGATAGTCGTGTTTGTAGGGAAAACGATATTACTTTTGTTAATCCTGTTGGAAAAGATGGATGCTATACCACTGGTCCATGGGAAGGTACTTTAGTAACAGATTCTGAACTTGAAGTTACTATTATTAAATGGTTAAAAGAAAATGACAAGTTATTTAAGAAGCAAAAAATGGTGCATGATTATCCACATTGTTGGAGATGTAAACAACCTTTAATTTATTATGCAAAACCTGCTTGGTATGTAAAAACTACCGCTTATAAGAATGAAATTATTGAAGCTAATAAAACAGTTAATTGGTATCCAGATTATGTTGGTGAAAAGAGATTCCATAACTGGTTAGAGAATATGATTGATTGGGGAATTTCTAGAAATCGCTATTGGGGATGTCCACTTCCAATTTGGACTTGTGATTGTGGTCATTTTGAAAGTGTTGGATCTCGTCAAGAATTGAAAGAAAAAGCAGTTGAAGATGTTGATGTTGATACTTTAGAGCTTCATCGACCATATGTTGACCGTATTCATATTAAGTGTCCAAAATGTGGTAAGGAAATGAGTCGTGTTAGTGATGTAATGGATGTATGGTTTGATTCTGGTTCTATGCCTTATGCACAATTTCATTATCCATTTGAAAATAAAGAATTATTTGAATCACAATTTCCTGCAGATTTTATTGCTGAAGGAGTCGATCAGACTCGTGGTTGGTTCTATGTGTTAATTGTTTTATCTACTTTAATTAGTGGTAAGAGTAGTTTTAAGAATGTTGTTGTTAATGATATGATGCTTGATGCTTATGGTAAAAAGATGAGTAAATCTACTGGTAATATCATTGATCCAATTAAAATTATGACACAATATGGTGCAGATACAATTCGTTTTTATATGTTATATGCATCTCCTGTTTGGACTCCATTAAAGTTCGATGAAGAAGGAGTAAAAGAAGTTTATTCTAAATATATTTCAACATTTAGAAATGCATATTCATTCTTTGAGATGTATGCAAATGCCGATCATATAGATCCAAGAGAATATGATATTCCAGTAGAAAAACGTGAATTAATTGACCGTTGGATTTTGTCTAAATTAAATAGATTAATTCGTGATGTGCAAAGTGCATATCAAGAGTATGACTTAAACAAAGTTACGAAACTTATTGTTCCGTTCTTAAACGATGATTTGTCTAATTGGTATATTAGAAGTAATCGTAGAAGATTCTGGGATAGTGAGTTAACTGAATCTAAAAAGGCAGTTTATTTAACTACTTATGAAGTGTTAGTTGCCTTATGTAAATTATGTGCTCCAATTACTCCATTTATTACAGAAGAGATTTATCAAAGATTAACAGGAGAAGATTCTGTGCATCTTGCTGATATGCCAGTAGAAAATACTGATTTGATTAACGAAGTAGTAGAAGAGAGAATGGATTTAGTAAGAGATGTTTGTTCTTTAGGTAGATTTGCAAGAGAAGAGGCAAATATCAAAGTACGTCAACCAATTTCAAATTTAATTTTACCTAAGAGTGATGAGATGATTATTGGTGATTTACTTCCTGTTATTACAGAAGAGTTAAATGTTAAGAATGTTGAATTTAGAGAAGATATGGGCGATTATCTTGAATATATTGTAAAACCTAATTTTAAGGTATTAGGAAAAACACTTGGCCCTAAAGTTAAGTTACTTAGTGAAATTTTAAGTCATTTAACTAGCGAACAAATTGAAAAACTTCAAAATGAAGGATTAGCTGTTAACCTTGATGGAGAAGACTTTACATTAACTAATGACATGGTACTTATTTCTTTAAAACAAAAAGATGGCTATGCATCTAGTAGTAATAATCGTACTTGTGTTGTCCTTGATACGGAACTTACAGAAGATTTAATTTTAGAAGGGCTTGCTCGTGAGTTTGTTCGTAAGGTACAAAGTTTAAGAAAAGATGCAGACTTTGTTATTACTGATCATATTATTGTTACATATCATGGTAGTGATAAGATTAAAACTATGCTTGATAAATATTATGATTATGTTATGGGTGAAGTACTTGGTGATAAGTTAGTTGTAGATGAAAGTCTTGCTTTTGATGATAAATTAAATGATGAGGAAGTTGCAATTCAAGTAGAAAGAGTTTAGATGCTCTTTCTTTTTTTTCTATAGTTTTGTATAATAATCTTAGAAAAGGGGAATAGCCATGTATAAAAATGAAGAAGTAGAGGAATTAAAGCAAAAAGCTATTTTATGTGCAATTGTTTTTATCTTTGTTGTTGCTATCGGAGCGATATTAATTTTTAATCGCTTTGGGAATGAGGTCGATGCTGTTAGCCGAGCACTTCGTAATAAAGATACTTTTGTTGTTCTTTTTACAGATGATGATGATCGGTGTAGCACTTGCTCTCTAGCAGCGGAAGAATTAAATTCTTTAGGAGTTACTTATTATAGTTTTAATGTTCGAGCCTCTAGTTATGATGAGGTTTTAAAACGAATGAATGTGGATTATGAAGTTAGACTTCCGGCTATTTATGTGCTTGATAAAGGGGAGATTTCTTTTAATATTACTAATGTTCAAGATAAACAAACGGTAAGAGACTTTATTAAAAATAATGATATTATTTCTCTTCTTGAAAAAGAAAGTTAGGTGATTATGTGTCTAATGTTGTTGCTTTAGTTACAGGAGCTAGCCGAGGTATTGGTGCGAGTATTGCTATGGAGTTTGCTAAGGCCGGGGTTCATGTTGTTTTAAATTATAACCGTCATGCTTTGATGGCAGAGAAAGTAGCAGAGAAAATTAAAGAAAAATATGATGTTGATGTTTTGTGTGTAAAAGCAGATATTTCTATAGAAGAAGAAGTAGAGGCAATGGTTAATCAGGTAGTAGACTGTTTTGGGAAAATAGATATTTTGGTTAATAATGCGGGTATTTGTAAAGACAGTTTGTTACTTGATAAGTCAGTTTCTAATTTTCGTAAGATTTTGGATGTTAATTTGATAGGAACTTATTTATGTAGTAAATATGTTGGTAAAGTGATGTTAGATCGTGGTAGTGGAAAAATCATCAATATTTCATCAACTAATGCTATTGATACATATTATCCGGAATCTTGTGATTATGATGCTTCAAAAGCGGGAGTTATTTCTCTTACTCATAACTTGGCACGAGAGTTTGCCCCTAATATTTCAGTAAATTGTATTTGCCCTGGTTGGGTGAAAACTGATATGAGTGAAGGACTTTCTATTGAACAAATTCGAGAAGAAGAGGATAAAATATTATTGCATCGTTTTGCAGAGGCTGAAGAGATTGCGAAAGTAGTAGTTTTTTTAGCTAGTTCCAAAGCTAGTTATATTAATGATTCTATTATTCGTGTAGACGGTGGAAGATTTTATGGATAGGAAAGTATTAATCTTACCAGGTGATGGTGGAGAAATTTTTGAAAGAGTATTGGGTACTACCTCTTCTGGAGAACTAGAAAGACATGCCACAGGTTATTTAGAGTATATTAGACAAAAAGGGTTAGAATATCCAGGGTATGAACAAGACGCTGGATATTGTTTGGCTACTTATTTGAGTAGTTGTGGTTCTGTTGTTTTACAAATAGATGATTCTAGTGTCGTTTATTTTCCTGAATCTTTTGTTGATAGTCAATATCGTTGGCTTAAGAGTCATAAAAGGGAAATGAGAAGACTGGATTTTTCTATTGTAGATATAGAAGATGGTTGTATTCATCATTATGATTGTATTACTTTGGAAGGAGTACCTGTATATCAAAAGTTTAGGGAACTATTAGAAAGTAAAAATGTACGTTCTTCTACGGAAGCTAAGGAAGGAGAGTTGAATCATGTATCAAGAATTAAAAATTAGTGAAGAAATTGTCAAACTTATAGAAGATGCTGAAAAGGATTGTCAAGAGGAGTTTTCGAAGATAGATAGAAATGGTTATTTCAATAGTTTAAAGGTTTTATCTAGTTTTCATAAGAATGAAATTACTGAGTCTCATTTTAATGCTACTACTGGATATGGTTATAATGATTTAGGAAGAGAGGGAATAGAGAAAGTATTTAGCGATATTTTGGGAGCAGAGAGTGCTCTTGTTCGTAGTCAGTTTATTTCTGGTTCTCATGCTTTAAATGTTTGCTTTTTTGCATTACTTCGTCCTGGAGATTTACTTCTAAGTATTAGTGGAAAGCCATATGATACATTAGACCAAGTAATTGGTATTGAAGAAAATCCTAGTTCTTTGAAGAGTTTTGGTGTTTCTTATGATCAAATTGAACTTATTGATGATGATTTTGATTATGAAGGCATTGAAGAATATTTGAAAAATCACAAAGTTAAAGTGATAGAAATTCAGAGAAGTAAAGGTTATTCTACTAGAAAAAGTATTTCTATTGATAAAGTGGAGAAAGTCATTTCTTTAATAAAAAAAATAGATCAAAGTGTTATTGTAATGGTTGATAATTGTTATTGTGAAATGGTTGGAGTAAAAGAGCCTACAGAAGTTGGGGCTGATGTTATGGTTGGTTCTTTAATTAAAAATCTAGGAGGAGGAATCGCTCCTAATGGTGCTTATATTGTTGGCCGTAAGGATTTAATTGATTTGTGTGCTGAACGTTTAACTTTACCTGGGGAAGGTGCTGAAGTTGGTCCTACTCTAGGTATTAACAAACAAATATTACAAGGTATTTTTATGGCTCCTAGTGTCGTTGCATCGGCATTAAAAACTGCGGTTCTTACTAGTCGGGTATTAGAAAAGTTAGGATATGATGTAGAACCTCGTTATCAAGAGGAGCGTGTGGATATTGTACAAAATATTATTTTTCGAGATCCAGAAAAGTTGATTCGTTTTACAAGAGGTATACAGCAGGGGTCTCCTATTGATTCTAATGCACTTGTTGAAGCTTGGGATATGCCTGGTTATAATGATAAAGTTGTTATGGCTAGTGGTTCTTTTACGCAAGGTTCTTCTATTGAACTTTCTTGTGATGGACCAATTCGTGATCCTTATATTGCTTATATGCAAGGAGGATTAACTTATGATTATGGTAAACTTGGTCTTATGAAGGCAGTTGAACTTTTATTGTATAAGTAGAGGAGTATTATTTATTATGTTAGTAACGTTGTTTTTAAGTTTTTTTGCAATTATCTTGGGTATCATATTAATCACTTATATTTTATCTGTTGTTGGATTATGGAAAATGTTTCAAAAGGCTGGAAAACCTGGTTGGCCTTCTTTAATACCAATTTATAATACGTATATATTATGTGAAATTACTGGTGTTAGTCCGTGGTGGTTAGTTATATGTTTTGGTGCTGGTTTTATTACTGCATTTATCCCTTTTTTAGGCTTTTTAGGATCTGTTGTTAGTGTTTATTTTGGCGTTTTATTGGCGATTAGTACTGCTCGTAGTTTTGGTAAAGAAGATGCTTATGCTATTGGTATTTATTTGTTACCTTTTGTTTTTTATTTAATTATCGGATTAGGAGATAGTAAATATTTGGGACCGAAACCAATGGAAGATGTTATTTTCCATCATTTTCAGGAAAATAGTTCTTTAGATGATGTCAATCAAGTTAGATATTGTTCAAGTTGTGGTAGTAAAGTGAATTCTCAAGCTAACTATTGTGCAAATTGCGGCAAAGAATTATGATTTGTTCATATTCTTTTTTTTTCTTCATATATTTAATTAGAACTAAGGAGGAGTCGTATGATAAATAAACAGAACTTATGGTTTTTGACATTATTTAGTTTAATTTTAGTACTTAGTGTTTACTATATTACTATGCCTAATGATTTACTTAGTAAAGCTGTTTCAACAGAAGAAAAAGAAAATAAAAAGGAAAAGGTAGAAGAGACTGTTGAAGAAATATCTTCTCTTACTGCCATGCGAGTTAGTTTGGAAGAAGAACGACAAGGGATGATGGATGATTTACAGGAACAATTAACTAGTGATACTATTAGTAGTGAGGAGAAAAATAATGCTTACGAACAATTAAAGTATTTAAACACTTTACAAAGTAAAGAGGAAGAGCTAGAAAAACAGTTAAAAAAAGAATTTAAATTAGATTCTTTTGTAAAGATTGATAATACGAATATTTCTGTAGTATGCGTTTCCTCTAAACATGATAATGCCCTTGCTAATGATATTATGAGGCTTATTCAGTCAGGATATGAAAATAAGATGTATATTACTGTAAAGTTTCAGAAGGCCTAGGTAAAAGCATACAACAAAGTATTTTGCTTACATAGAATACTTTAGGTGGTGCTGATATGGCGAATGGAATACTAACCGCTAGAGAAAGAGAAATTTTTGAATTGTTGATTCAAAATATGACTACGAAAGATATTGCTAAAAAATTAAAAATTAGTGAAAAAACAATTCGTAATCATATTTCTAATACAATGCAGAAATTAGGAGTTAATGGAAGAGCTGCGGCGGTTGTAGAATTATTGAAATTAAATGAGTTATCTTTATAAATCGTACTATTTTAGTACGATTTTTCATATACTTTTTTAGGTGATATCATGCTGAAATCTAGAGCGATACGTAAAATTTTTATTACTACTTTATCGTTATTTATTTTTTTGGTTGTTTATTCTTTGCCTACTTTAGATAATTCTTATGTTTTAAAAACTAATTTAGAAATTGAAAGTACTACGGGATTAGCTACTGATAATATTTATTTATTAAATGATGATGGTTATTTAGTGAAAAGCAGAGTCTTATTGGAAGGGGCTACGTTAGAAAATAAGATAGCTGAAGTTTTAGATCAATTGACGGTACGTGATGAAAATCATTTTCCTAAAGGCCTTTTCCCTTATATTCCTAAAGGGACAAAAGTGCTTAACATTTTGCACGGGGAGGGAAAAGTAACTGTTGATTTTTCACATGAGTTTTTGAATATGGATGTTTATACAGAAAAGCAGATTATTTCTGGTGTTGTTTTTAGCATTTTAGATTTAGGCGATGTAGAAGAAGTTATTATACTAGTCGAAGGAGAAGTTTTACGTGAATATCCTAATACGAAAGAAGGTTTATCTAGTCCATTAACTAAAAATATAGGTATTAATCAGGAGTATAATCTTACTTCAAGAGATGATATTTCTAAAGTGGTTATTTATTATTTATCTAGAATTAATGATGAGATGTATTATGTTCCGGTAACTAAATATTTAAATGATTCTAGAGATAAAATAAAAATTATTATTGATGAGCTTTCAACTAGTTATATTTACGAACCCAATTTGATGAGTTTTTTACATAGTCAGGTAGAATTATTGGATTATTATGAACAGGAGAATGTGTTGTTTTTAAATTTTAATCAGTTTTTATTTGATAGTGATGATAAAGTCTTAGAAGAAGTTTTATATAGTATTTCTTATTCTGTATTTGATAATTATGATGTTTCTATGGTAATGTTTGAGGTGAACGATCAATATGTTGGTCAAGTATCTAGAGAAGGAGATATGGAGAGAAAATAATACTTTCTCTTTTTTCTTGTAAAAAGGTATTGCAACAAAAGGGAAATTATTGTATAATCTATGTTGTCAGTTGATTATGTCTGCGTAGCTCAGCTGGATAGAGCAATCGCCTTCTAAGCGATCGGTCAGGCGTTCGAGTCGCCTCGCGGACACCATTTAAAAAATAAAGACCTAGGAATTAGGTCTTTTTTTTATTATGATATTGGTGAGGTGATAGTATGAAAGAAAAGATTGAATATGATGATTTTGCAAAAGTAGAATTTAGAATTGGTGTAATTTTAAAGTGTGAAAAACATCCTAATGCAGATCGTTTATTAGTTTTTCAAATTGATGTAGGTGAAGAGAGCCCTCGTCAAATTATTTCTAGTATTGCTGAATTTTATACTCCAGAAGAAGTTATTGGTAAGAGAGTAGTAGTTGTTACGAATTTGAAAAAGGCAAAGTTTAGGGGAATGGATTCAGATGGTATGTTAGTGTGTGCATCTTTGGAAAATGACCTTGATGTTGAATTGTTGACGATTACTAAGAATTTTCCTGCTGGTACTAGAGTAGACTAAAAAAGACAAATTGGTTTTATTTGTCTTTTTTTTCTAGTTTTGGATTACGTCCAGTAACGCAAGCTAATAATCCATGAAAAGATTTTAATTCTTTTCCCCAAGCAATTTTTTTATCAGCTTTACTTACGATTTTTCCTTCTTGGTATTTGCTTCTGGAAAAGGCTATGGATTTTATTTTTTTTCTTTTACTGGAGTCAATGATGTTTTTTTTGATATCTGCTGGCAATTTTTCAAATTTTTCTTGGTTATGAAGTTCAGCATCTTTATCATTTAACGCACGTACCGGAAAAGGAAACATATGGTGAATAATTCCGTCTAATATAATTTCTCTTTCCACTTCTTCTTTAAAAATCTCTGGGTACCAAGTAGCTGCGTTGATTGCAGCTTCGATTGGATGAGTGAAACCATGTTTATTAGTGAGCATTTTTTTCTTATGATCATTATTCTGCCAAGGAAGTTCATATAAATCATGGAATAAGGCAATTCTTATTGCTCTTTTTTGTTCTTCTTTTTTCCACTTTTTCTTTTTGGTAAGCTTATAAGTTAAAATTGCATCACTGATAATATGTTCTCCAAGGCTTACCTTAGCATGATGAGGAAATTCTTCAGCATTCATTCTTTTTTGGAATTCTTCGTGTTTGATAATAGGAGTTGCAATCTGAAGAAATTCTTCTTTTTCTTTTTTACTTAATTCAAATCTATCTAGTAAATCATTTAATAGTTGTTGGTTTTCTTTTTGTGTGTGCAAGTTATTCATTCCTTTCGCTTTTTCTTCTTGTTTTTGGAAAAGAGAAAAATTTTCTCTTTTGTTTATTTTTTTCTTTTCTTTGTTTTTCATATTCCATTTTTTGAACTTGAAGTGTCTCAAAACGTTCTTGTAGAGTCTCTACTTGAGTTATTAAAAAGTTGTTAGCATTTTTCTTACTAATTCCATCTTGAATAGTAATATAGACTGTTTGAAATTCTGGATAATGAGCAGCGATGGATGTGAGTTCTGCAGGTGTTTCTGTTGTTTCTAATTCTTTTTTTGCTTCTAGTATTTCTCTTTGGTAGTTAATGATTACACTGAGTTTTTCTTTAATTTCTTTTTTCGTTTGTAAAGATTTTAAAAAGGTCTTTATTGCTAAGTCTATTTCTTTATCAATTTCATGATTACTTCTCATTAGATTAATGAGTAATTCACCGAAGTTTCCTGCCAGGGGAACGTGGGATTTATATTTTTGTTCTTCTACAGCTAATTTTAGTTCTTCTTGGATTTCTAAAATTTCTTCTAATTCTTGTTTAATTTGTTCATATTCTTCTTCTGAAATTTGTTGTGTTTTTTCTTTCATTATAGCTCATCCTTTCTTTCAGTATAAAAAAGATTTATTTTTTTGTCAATTTAGCAGAAAAATATTTTGTTTTATCTAATAATAAAGATGGAGGTGGAAGAGTTATTGAAGGTAATATTGCAGGATGGTAATAAAGATTGTGGTGTTTGTTGTTTGCTTTCTATTATTCGATATTATGGGGGAGATGTATCGAGAGAATATTTACGTGAATTAACAGGTACGACAAAATCAGGGGTTTCTTTTTATCAATTATTAGAAGCAGCTTCTTCTTTAGGATTCTCTTGTGAGGGGGTTAAAGGGGACCTTGCTTTTCTGGATATTTCTAAGCTTCCTTGTATTGCACATATTACTTATCAGAAAAAATATCAGCATTTTGTTGTTGTATATGAAATGAATAAGGCAAAAAAAGAAATTATTTTAATGGATCCAGCTAAGGGGAAAGTCATTTTACCTTTTGCAGAATTTACAATGTTATCTAGTGGTTATTATCTTTATTTGTCTCCTATAAAGACATTACCTGTATTTTATGAAAAGAAGACTTTGTCTTTGTTTATTAAGCAGTTTTGTAGGCGTTATCGATTATATTTTTATCTTATTTTTTTTAGTTCTTTATTTTGTCTTTTTTGTCAATTAGTGATTACTTTTCATTTTCAGTATTTATTTGATTATGCAGTTATGTATTCTGTATTTTCTCTTGTTTTTCAGTTTAGTTTTTTTCTCTTGCTTTTTTATTTGAATTTATTGTGTTTCCGTTTTTTTAAGAATTTTCTTTTGACTAAATTAGGAATGGTTTTTGATAAAGAATTAATATTTTATGTTTATCAACAAATTCTTCTACTTCCATATTTGTTTTTTAAGAATAGGTCATTAGGTGAAGTGATGGAGCGCCTACAAGAAGTTATTAAGATTAAGAATTTTCTTTTACGATTATTTTCTTCTTTTTTTACTAATTTTTTCTTTTTTCTTGTCTTTTTATGGTTATTATTTCAGGTTCATTGGGGATTTGTGCTTTTACTTTTTAGTTATGCTTTGTTTTCTTTTTGTTTAAGTTTGGCATTACATTTAATAAAAAAGAAGAGACAAAAAAGAATATTGTCTAAGCAAGATTTTGTTCAATCTTTTTTAGCAGAAACTTTTCAAAATGTTGATACTGTAAAAGGACTTCATTTGGAGTATACATTTTTAGAACAGTTTCAAAAAGAGTATGATTCTTATTTAGTAAAGTCTTATCGATTGGATAGGGTTCTTTTATTTGAAGAGTATATAAGACAATTTTTCTTTTATATTATCCTTATTATATTTTATGCTTTTGGTGCTTATATGCTAATCTATAACCATTTAACTGTAGCAGAATTTTTTGTATGTCAACATATTTTTCATTATCTTATAGGATATTGTGATGAGTTTTCCTCTTTCTTTTTTGAGAGTTATCAGATTCCAATTTTAATTTCTAGAATTCAAGATTTATTTACTTTGTTTCGAGAAAATTTTGATGGTGGAGGCTATTATCAACTGATGCAGATTCGTGGTGACATTGTTTTTTCTCATCTTACTTTTTCTTATTCTAGTAGGAATTTGTTTTCTGACTTTTCATTTACTATTCCGTTTGGAGCGAAGATTCTTTTAACAGGAGAGTCCGGTGGAGGAAAAAGTAGTTTAGTTAAAATACTTATGAGATATTTAGATGTTCCTTACGGTATGGTGCGAATTGGCAATTTTGATATTAATCATATTCATTTAGAACTCTTACGTGAGAAGATTTCTTATGTTACTGGTGGGGAGTTGTTATTTTCTAATACCTTTTTATACAATATTACTTTAAATCAGGATATAGATCATGATAAAGTGGAGAAAGTTTGTTCTTTGGTTTTATTGGATTCTCTTATAGAGAAACTTCCTCTAGGGTACCAAAGTATGGTAGAAGAAAATGGGTTTAATTTTAGTAGTGGTGAGCGTCAAAAAATATTACTCGCTAGATCTTTACTTAAGGATAGCGATATTTATATTTTTGATGAGGCTTTTCATCAAATTGATATAGGTCAAGAAAGAATTATTCTCTCAAACATTTTTTCTTATTTGCAAGATAAAACGGTAATTGTAATTAGCCATCGATTACAACATTTGGATTTATATGATGGAAAGTATCGACTGGAGAAGGGGAAAATTTATGAAATCTAAAAATTATGAATCTTTCTTTAGTGTTTGGATTTTATTCTTTCTTTTCTGTTTTTTCATGGCTTTAGTTTTTATTTTTAGTGTTGGTGTTTCTAATATTCGGAAATATGAAATGATACCCGGAATGGTTTCTTCCAAAAATCAAGTGATGTTAATTGTTTCTTCTAAACAACTGGAATGGTTTTACCATAATAAGGTGGTATTGATTGATGGAAAGAAAGCTTCTTTTTCTATTGATAGGGTATTACGTAATCTTAGTTTAAATCGACATAAGAAAGTTCATCAAATATTTTTGTCTGTTCCTATTAAAGGTTATTTAGTTAATGATTCTATTTCTATTGGTTGTTTACAAAAACGAGTTTCTTTTGTCTCTATCTTTTTTGAAATGTGGAAAGGAGGTTAAATGCAAGTAGTTAGTAATTTAGAATTAGATAAAGTGAAAGGAGGTGTATCTGGATGGGTGGTAGTTGGCATTGCTGCAATTGTTGTATTTCTTGCAGGTGTGTTTGAAGGAATTACTAGCCCTAATCCTTGTCAAAAATGAAAAAAGTAGATGTTAATGAGTTGGATTGTATTATTGGGGGAGACAGTATTTCTGGAACTGTGATTAATGCGTTTACCAATGTTATTAAACTGTTGATGGATGCTGGTAGAAGTTTTGGAAGTGCAATCAGGAGAGTAAGTGAGGGTAATTTATGTCCTTTAGAGTAGTAATTAAGCAATTGATGTTTTTAATTTATCTATTATTTGGATTCGTTTTACTTTACCAAATTGGGTTTTTCGTTGGTAAATTGTTATAATAATAGGCTTTTCTTACAAAAAGTTTACAAAAAATGTTGAAATATAAAGAAAGGTTTGATATAATTCATTGTAGTTAAAGCGAAGGGAGGGATAATTGATGGCAACACAAGTAACAGTAAAAAATGGTAATTTGGATTTAGCACTAAGAAAATTCAAACAAAAAGTGGCTAGAGACGGTGTCCCTTCAGAGTGCAAAAAACGTGAATCTTATATTAAACCAGGAGTAGCTAGAAGAGCAGCTAAAAAAGAAGGAATTAAAAATTCAAAGAAAAGAAATCGTAAAGATAACAGAGACTAAGGTCTCTTTTTTTGTTTTTAAACTTTTGTGATATAGGTATTAAAGTTCAAATAATTTTTGGATATGTTCATCGATAATTATTTGAATAATTTTATATTGTTTTGTATAATATGACTAAGGAGATGAGATTATGGTAGAAAAATTAAAACAAGATATGGTTGAAGCTATGAAAGCTAAGGATAAAGAACGTTTAACTACAATTCGTATGATTAAGGGAGATCTTGATAAGGAGCATATCGATAAGAAACGTGAAATTAATGATGACTTATTAATTGAAGTCGTTAATCGTGGTATTAAACAAAGAAAGGATTCTATTGCTGAATTTGAAAAGGGTGGTAGAAATGATTTAATTGAAAAGACTCAGGCTGAAATTGAGATTTTACAAACTTATTTACCAGCACAATTATCTGAAGAAGAGGTTTCTCTTATTATTGATGAAGCATTCCAAATAGTAAATCCAGAAGGACCACGTGATATGGGTAAAATTATGAAAGAAGTACAACCAAAATTAAAAGGCCGTGCAGATATGAAACAAGTTAGTGAAATTATTAAATCGAAATTATAATAAAAGACTAAAAAGTCTTTTTTTTTCATATCTTTTATTAGGTGATGCTATGTGCTTTCTAGAGTAAAAGATTATATTTTGGATCAAGAATTTCGTCTTACTTTGTTAGAACATCGCTTTTTTGCAATTAATTTTTCCAAGATTTTGTCTTTAGAAGAGACTAGGGTTTCTTTTTTAACTAGTTATGGAAGAGTTGTTGTTAAAGGAAAAGATTTTGTATTACAACGTTTACTAGAAGAGGAAGTTTTAGTTGGAGGAGAAGTTGATGGTATTGAGGTGTTCTATGAATAATCATTATCGTATTTTAATTCAAGGAAAAAATCCTTCTTATTTTTTATCTTTATTGATTAGTAAACATATTTCTATTTATTGTAGAGAAGAAACTTCTATTGGTCTTATTTTAGAAATTAATGCAGCAGATTACCAAAAGATTATGGATATTAAAACGAGTTATAGAATTACAATTTTAAATCGTTATGGATTTTTAAAGTTGCAATATTTATTTTCTAAATATTTTATTTTTTTGTTAGGACTAATTTTCTTTTTTGCTGTGTTATTTGCTCTTAGTCATTTGACATTTGAAGTAGATGTTATTCATTCTAATCATGAGATTCGGGAAATTATTTATCAGGACTTGAAAGAACTAGGAATTGAAAAGTTTCATTTTAAAGTTAATTATGAAAGAAAGGAAGAAATCGTAGAGAAAATTTTAGAAAAGGAAACTGAACGTATTGAATGGCTGGAAATAGAAGAGATAGGTACTAAATATTTGGTTCATGTAGAAGAGAGAAAGAAAAATAAAGAAGAAGAGGAATGCTCTCCTAGAAGTATTGTGGCGAAAAAAGATGCTATGATTTTGGATATTCAAGCAGAAGAAGGAGAAGTTGTAAAAAAGAGGCTTGATTATGTAAAGAAGGGAGAGGTTGTTATCAGTGGTCTTATTTATAATAAAGAAGAAATTGTCGGTAAACGATGTGCTAGAGGAAAAGTTTTTGGTGAGGTATGGTATCAAGTAAATTTATCTATACCTAAGCATTATTATGAAGAAAAAGTTACGGGGAGAAAAAAGAGTCAACTGGAAATACAGTTTTTAGATTCTACTTATCATTTGTTTTCTCATTATAAAACTTATAAAAAGAAAAGTATCTCTATTTTTAAATCTAGGATTTTACCGATACAGTTTTTATTTTCTACTTATTTGGAAACCGATGTAATTAATAAAAATTATACACTTTCATCTATTGATTCTGTAGCTATGAAGTTGGCTTCTAAGAAGTTAAGTCATAAGCTTGCGAAAGATGATGAGATTATTTCTAAAAAAATTTTGAAAAAGTACGAAAAAGATAGTAAAATAGAAGTAGAAGTGTTCTTTAGAGTAAAGGAAGATATTACCGATGTAGTAAGTATTAGCGATATAGATATTACTAAAGAGAACCAGCAAGAGGAGGAGTAGACATGTTTGGACCACTTTCGTCTACAATTCAAGGGGTTGTTAATTTTACTTGGCCTATGGTACTTATTTCTACAATTATTATTGTTTCTTTTCGCGTTGCTTATTTATGGAAAAATCACTCTAAATTTGTTTTATATCAAGATCTTTTAATGTTGTGTTTTATTATTTATGTTTTGTGTTTGTTCCAAGTTGTGACTTTTCAAGATACTGTCAGTTGGTCTAGTAATAATTTTATTCCATTTAAAGAAATTTTTCGTTATGATTTTGGAAGTCGGTTATTTGTTAAAAATGTTCTTGGCAATATGATTTTGTTTTTACCTTTTGGCTTTTTTATTAGTTATTATTTAAAATGTGAAAAGGCATGGCTTCCTATTGTACTTACTTTGATTGCTTCTTGTTCTATTGAAACTGTACAAATGATTATTGGTAGGGTTTTTGATATCGATGATATTCTTTTAAATTTATTGGGTGGTATTTTAGGCTTTGCTTGTTATTATGGACTCTCTAAAATTGGTGAAAAATTGCCGAGTGTCTTGAAAAGCGAGATGTTTTTAAATATAATAGCGATTGTCTTATTAATTGGTTTAATTACGTTGATATAGGGGTGATAGAATGAATGAATTAGAGATTTTTAATCAGACAGATGAAGAGATTAGTGAATTAGAAACAGTAAAAGATGTTTTGAATTATGCTATTAAAAAAGAAAAATTAGAGAATGTAATTTTTAATGTTATTATTGTAGATAACAACTATATTCATGAGCTTAATAAAAATTATCGGCATATTGATAGAGAGACGGATGTAATTACTTTTGCTTTAGAAGATGAAAAAGATATGGTTATTCCTGATGATGAAAGAGTTTTAGGTGATATTTATATTTCTATTGATAAGGCGAGAAGTCAAGCTAAAGAGTACGGTCATTCCTTATTACGAGAACTTTCTTTTCTTGCTGTTCATGGCTTTTATCATTTATTAGGGTATGATCATATGACTAAGGAAGAAGAAGAGGTAATGTTTTCTAAGCAGGAGGAGGTATTACATGAGTGCAACATCGAAAGATAGAAAGAAAAAAATTCTTGATAAGAAACGACTAGTTGATAGTTTTCGATATGCTTTTTGTGGTATATGTGAAGCCTATAAGGGAGAGCAAAATTTAAAAATTCATACCGTGATTGCGATTTTAGTTGTTATTTTTGGTTTTGTTTTTCATATTAGTTATGTTGAATGGCTAGTATGTCTTGTTTTAATAGGATTAGTGTTAATGGCTGAATTTTTTAATACAGCCATTGAATATGTTGTTGATTTGGCATCTCCTGATATTCATCCTTTAGCGAAGCTTGCGAAAGACACAGCGAGTGCAGGAGTTCTTATGATGGCAATTATTTCTGCCGTTATTGGTCTTATTATTTTTATTCCAGAAGTAATTGAATTTGTGGAGGTATTATTATGATAGAAAAGTTATTAGAATTGCATCAAAATAGTTATGTTCCAATTTCCAATTTTCCAGTATCTGCTTGTGTTGTTACTAAGGACGGAAGAAAGTTTTTTGGTGTTAATGTAGAAGATGCTAGTACTAGAGCAGGTACTTGTGCTGAAAGAACAGCAATTTTTAATGCTATTACTGCTGGGGTAAAAAAAGAAGATTTTTTAGAACTTCATGTAATGGTATCTAGTGGAAAAGTAGGAATGCCTTGTTTTGTTTGTCGTCAGATGATATCTGAGGTATATTCTAAAGATGCTAAAGTATATTGTTATTCTACTAATGGTGATGTGATAGAACATATGGTAGAAGAGTTGTGTCCATATCCTTTTGGGGAGGATGATTTAGTATGAAATGTGGCTTTGTTAGTTTAGTTGGACGTCCTAATGTTGGTAAAAGTACATTGCTTAATAGTTTACTTGATATGAAACTTGCTATTACGTCTAATGTTAGTGGAACTACTCGTAATGTTATTCAAGGAATCTATAATGATCCCGATTCTCAAATTATTTTTATTGATACTCCCGGTATTCATAAACCTACTCATAAATTAGGCAATTTAATGAATAAAAAAGCTTATAATAATACGGAAGGTGTCGATGTTATTTTATTTTTGGTCGATATTTATAAAGGTTTTGGTAGGGGAGATGAATTTATTTTAGAAAAAATAAAAAATCATGGTGTTCCTGTATTTTTACTTTTGAATAAAGTTGATCAATTTAAAGATAAGAGTGTTTTATTAGAAAAAATTAATGAATTAAAAGAAAAGTATGATTTTGCAGAAATTATTCCTATTTCTGCGAAGAAAAAAAATAATTTAGATAGTTTAATTTTTTGTTTAAAGAAGTATTTACCAGATATGGATAAGATTTATTCTGATGAAGATCTTACTAATGTTTCTACAAGATTTATTATGGCAGAATTTGTTCGTGAAAAGGTTTTAGAACTTACAAGAGAAGAAATTCCACATAGTGTTACTTGTTATGTTGAAAATTATGAAGAAGATGAAAATGTTGTTCATATTCAAGTGTTGGTTGTTGTAGACCGTGATAATATTAAAAAAATTATCATTGGTAAAGGTGGAGCTATGTTAAAGGAAATAGGAAGTCGTGCTCGTCATGATATGGAAGTGTTTTTAGGAAAAAAAGTTTATTTAGAAACTTATGTAAAAACTTTAAAAAATTGGCGAGATGAGGAAAGATATTTCTTAGAACTTGGATTAAAAGATGAAGATGAATAAAAAATTGAATAAAAAATAAAAGAAATCATCACTATAAAAATATAGAGGTGATTTTTAATGGAAAATATTTTATGGGAATTATTTAAAAAAACAGGTGAAATTAAATATTATCGTTTGTATCAAGCCGTTATAAAGAAGAAGTGATGAGTTTTGAAATTAGAGTGTGTAGAAGGTATTGTTTTAAGTGAGACAAATTATAGTGAGTCTAGTAAGATTTTAAATGTTTTTACAAGAGAGCATGGTCTTATTGGTATTATGTCTAAAGGTTGTCGTAATATGAAATGTAAGTTACGAGGTGTTAGTCGTAAACTTTTATATGGAAAGTTTCATATTTATTATAAAAAAGATGGTATATCTACTTTAACTGCGGTTGATGTTATAGAGTCTTATTCTAAGTTGCTTACAGATTTGGAAAAAGTAAGCTATGCTTCTTTTTTATTAGAACTTACATTACAAGTAGTAAGAGAAAATGATGATTCTGCAATTTTAGACTTATTAAAAGATACATTAAAGAAAATGGAAGAGGGATTTTCTCCTATTGTTTTGACTGAAATTTTAGAGTTAAAGCTTTTAAATTATTTAGGTGTTAGTCCTAGTATTGATTGTTGTAGTGTCTGTGGTAGTGATAAAGGGATTGTTACAATTGACTCTAATTCCGGAGGATATTTGTGTCGTAACTGTTATCATAATGAGCCTATTGTTTCTGATAAAACAATAAAGTTATTACGTTTGTTTTATTATGTAGATATTAAAAATATATCTAAATTAGAGGTTAGTGATACTGTTGTTTTAGAAATTAATCAATTTTTAGATGATTATTATGATCGCTATACGGGTGTTTATTTAAAGAGTAAAGAGTTTATTAGGCAGTTGAACAAATTGACACAAAGCTAGTTTTATGGTATAATATCCACTAATTTCAGGGGGTATTATTATGGTGAAAGAAGAGAGATTATTGAAAATTTTGGATACTATTGGTTTCCTTTTGGCATTATTTGCTTTATGTATTTTAATGATAGTATTAGTACAAGTAAATATTTATTTTTTGATTATTTTTGGTATGCTTTTTATTTATACTGTATTTCAATTAGTTGAGTTTTTGGAAAATTTGATTTCTTATCCCAAAAAAAGACGTATTCTTAAGTATTCGTTTAGAACTATTCATAATTAGGAAGTGTCAATTGACATTTTCTTTTTTTTGTGATATAATATTGCCACATTTGAAGGGGATGGTTGTATGTTAACTAGATTTAAGAGTTTTACTTTTAAAAGAAGAATTAAAAAATATTCTTCATCACCAGTTTCTATTATGAAATATCAATATTTAGTTTGGTAGATAAGAACTATAAAAATTCTTGACATAATTTTTTTAGTTTTGTATATTATATGTAATAAGTGTGATGACCGGTGTGGAAAACCGCGAGCAGTATAAGACAAAGCTGATTCTTCTAGAATAAGTAAGGTGGAACCGCGGGGAAACTCGTCCTTACATATTCTAGATTTTTTTTATTTATAAAGAAGGTGTATGCTATGGATTATCGTATGTTAATTTTTATTCGTACTATTACTTATTCGGGAGATTACCGAGGGAATTAGTTTAGTTTTTTAGAATAATAATTATTATATAGAAAAGGAGAAATATTTATGGAAAAATTAACAATGGAAAAATTAACTAATTATTGTAAACAATATGGATTTATCTTCCAAGGAAGTGAAATTTATGGAGGTCTTGCAAATACGTGGGATTATGGTCCTTTAGGTGTAGAGTTAAAAGAAAATATTCGTAGAGCTTGGTGGAAAAAGTTCATTCAAGAAAGTCCTTATAATTATGGTATTCAATCAGCTATATTAATGAATCCTAAAACTTGGGAAGTATCAGGACATGTTAAGATGGCAACAGATCCACTTATGGATTGCAAAGATTGTAAAGAAAGATTTCGTGCTGATAAAATAGTTAATCAATATTTAAAAGAGCATGATAGTAGTGAACATGCAGATGGATGGAGTCATGAACAATTAGAAAACTTTATTAAGGAACATCATATTAAGTGTCCTAACTGTGGTAAAGAAAATTTTACTGATATTCGTGATTTTAATATTATGTTTAAGACATTCCAAGGTGTTACTGAAGATAAGAAGAGTACAATTTATTTAAGACCTGAAACTGCTCAAGGTATGTTTGTTAACTTCTTAAATGTTCAAAGAAGTATGCGTGCAAAACTTCCTTTTGGTATTGGTCAAACTGGAAAAAGTTTTCGTAATGAGATTACTCCTGGTAACTTTACTTTCCGAACTCGTGAGTTTGAACAAATGGAGTTAGAATTTTTCTGTAAACCAGGAGAAGATGAAGAATGGTTTATTTATTGGAAAAATTATTGTATGGACTTTTTAACTTCTTTAGGTATGAAGAGTGAACATTTACATTTTTATGATCAAAAGAAAGAAGAACTTGCTCATTATAGTAAAGCAACAACTGATATTGAGTATTTATATCCATTTGGATTTGATGAGTTATGGGGAATTGCTAATAGAACTGATCATGATTTAAAAAATCATATGGCAGGTAGCGGAGAAGATTTTATGTGTGTTGATCCTGAAACTAATGAGAAATTTATTCCATATTGTATTGAACCTGCATTAGGATTAGATCGTGTTATTTTAGCTTTTTTATGCGAAGCATATGATGAAGAAACATTAGAAAATGGAGATACTCGTGAAGTAATGAGATTTCATCCTGCTCTTGCTCCATACAAAGTGGCAGTATTACCATTAAATAAAAAATATCATGGAGATAAGGCTAGAGAAGTTTATGGGATGCTAGCAAGTCATTTTTCAACTAGTTATGATGAGACTGCATCTATTGGTAAACGTTATAGAAGATGTGATGCTATTGGTACTCCATTTGTTGTTACAGTGGATGATGAAACCTTAAATCATGGTACTGTTACTTTAAGAAATCGTGATACTATGGAACAAATTGTATTACCTTTAGAAGAAGTTGTTAGTTATGTAGAAGAAAGGATTAAATTTTAATTCTTTCTTTTTGTATTTATAGAAAACTTGCTTTCTTTTTGTTATACTGATAATGTTATAGAAGAAATTATTGGAGGTGAAATATATGAAACCAGTGATAGGAGTTCCATTAAGATATACTCGTACGAATGATGAAAGACCAATTCTATATATAGGAGAGAAGGTTAGAAGAACGCTTCAAAAAGCAGGTGGGGAAGTTTTTTCTATTACACCTCCTCAAGATGTAGATTATATTAATACGAGAGGAAATGAATTTCCTGAGTTAACTGAAGAAGAAAAAGAGTTAATTCATAGAAATTTAGAGTATTGTGATGGATTGTTTTTTCCCGGTGGAATTAAAATTACTCCGTATGATAGATATTTATTAGAAGTTGCGATAGACAAGAAGATACCAGTTTTGGCAGTTTGTCTTGGTATGCAAATGATGAGTTGTTATGATGAAGAAGTAAAATTGGAAGCGAATGATAGTGAGGTTTTGCATAATCAAAGGGATGATTTATCTTTATCTCATGAAGTAACTATTTTGAAGAATAGTAAATTATATGAAATTATTGGTAAGGAAAAAATTATGGTTAATAGTTTTCATAATTATCATGCAACAAGTAATCATGTTTATAGAACGGTTGCGACTAGTTCTGATGGGCAAATAGAAGCGCTTGAATATCCTACGGATACCTTTCATTTGGGTGTTCAGTGGCATCCAGAGATTAGTTATGATTTTGATGAAAATTCTAGAAAAGTTATTGATGCATTTATTAGTCATGCAAAAGAAAGACGCTGTATGAGAAAAGATTCGGCTGTTGTTACAGTTTAGCTTTTCTTTTTTTATTTCCTTATGATATAATAGAGGCATTCATTGGTTTTAGGAGGGGGAATATTATGATGAAGATTAAGAAATTTGCTACTTATGCTGCAATTGGACTTTTAGCTACTTCTTTTGTAGGGTGCTCTAGAGAAGATTCTTTAGACGGTGAGAAAGTTGATTTCTCTCAAGTGGAAAATATGAGTTTTTCTGATAATCAAGCTATCAGTACTACTTTAGAAGAAAAACTTGGTATTTCTATTAGTGAAGAGGCAGCAGAATTTTTAGATGCTGATAGTGTTTTAAAGGCAGTACAAGGTGATAGTATGAATCAAGCTGAGTACCAACAATTGGTTGATAATTCTTATATGTATTTTTCTCAACGTGTAAAAGAAGATAATCCAGAATATGCTGGCAAAAATTTATATGTGTCTTATGAAAATATGCCTGCAGTTATTGAATTTGATCAGGAAGAATATACTGGTGATTCTACTGTTAATGAGTATTTGACAAATGTGTATTCTCTACAGCAAGGAATTAGTTCTAATGAAGAAGATTTGTCTCAAAGGGCAGAAGATGTTGCGAGAGATATGGTTTTACTTTCTTCTGTGAATATTGAAGCTAAATCAACTCTTATTGGGAACGATGAAGTGTTTGTAAAGGCAAAAAAGTAACGTGGGATTGACAAAATTGATGATTTGTGGTATAATCTAGCTACATAAATTGAAGGGGGTATCTATGGGTTATTATAAGAAAATAGAAGGTAAAGATATATATTTAGCATCTATTAATTTAGATGATGCAGAACAATATATGGGATGGGTAAATGATTCTGATGTTGTTTTTGAAGGTTATAAAAGAGAAAAAATAGCGAGTGTAGAAGATGCTCGTAATGAGTTAAACGATATGGCTGTTAAAAATGTATTTGCTGTTGTTGACAAAAATACAAATCAATTTCTTGGTTTAACAGGCTTTGCTAATACGCAGGCTATGAATCAAAGAAGTCATATGTGGATTAAAATGAGTCCAGAAATTGATTATGATTCTCAAGTCTTTAAAGGTGCACAAGCTGCTGATTTAATGTTAGAGTATGCTTTTGATATTATGAATTTACATAGTATTGTTGTGGATGTTCCGGCATTTAATAAGCAAGCTTTAGATATTTGTTCTAATTCACAGTTACAGTTTATGAGTGAGAGAAAACATGCTTCTCGTATGGGGGATGATTTATATAGTACGATTTCATTTCAATGTACTAAGCCTTTATATGGAACAAAGCATTTTCCTACTCAATTAAGTTTTTCAAATGATGCTCGTTCTATTCAAGATATGGCCGTTGATGAAGCAAATTTACAAAAAGTTTTAAAAGGAAATCGTATAGTTCTTTCTAAATATGCTGGTCAAGAAGAATATATTCCTCGTATGGCTAGTTTCTTAAATGATCCTAGTGTATCTATTCCTCTTGGGGAATATAAGACAAACTGGAATGATTATCGTGCTAAAAAGCAATTGGAATCTGTTGATTATGTAATAGAAAAAGATGGTAATATTATTGGTTATATTAACTTATTTAGAAAAGACTTGTATAATAAGACTGCTGACTTAGAAGTTATGATTGGGGATAGAAGTGAGCAGAATAAAGGATATGGGACAGAAGCAATGCAGTTATTCCTTGATGAGCAATTTAGCAATGGACCTTATAATTCTTTAGTTAGTAATGTATTTGAATTTAATTTACCATCAAAGAAACTACATGAAGCAGTTGGATATCACGAAATAGGAGTTCGACCAGAAGCTTATTATGCTTATGGTAAGCTTAATGATATGCATACTTACGAAATAAATCGTGATTCATATCAAAAAAAGATGTCAAAAAGATAAAAAGATGTTGACAAAACAATAGTTTTCGCATAAACTATTACTAGTCGAGAAAAAAGGAAAGAGATTTATATCCACCTGATTGCAACTAGCGATGGGTCAAAAGCCTAGGAACAAAATTTATTTTTTGTTACGTTTTGGTTTGAAGTGGATATAATTTTATATCCACTTTTCTTTTTCTTGTAATATATGGAGGTGTTAATTATAGCAAATAATAAGGGAAATCAACCTATTAACGATCAAATTAAGGCTCGTGAAGTATTAGTTATTGGTCCTAATGGGGAACAAGTTGGAGTTAAATCTATTCAAGATGCACTTACTTTGGCTAGTTATGCTAATTTAGATTTAGTTTTAATGAGTCCTAATGCTAATCCACCAGTATGTAAAGTGATGGATTATAACAAATATCGTTATGAAAAACGTAAGAAAGAAAAAGAGGCATTAAAGAGACAAAAAGCTAATATGTCTGAGTTAAAAGAGTATCGTTTATCACCTGTTATTGATGTTGGAGATTTCGAAACTAAGCTTAGAAATGCTACTAAATATCTTGAAAAAGGTGATCGTATTAAGTTAACTGTTCGTTTTAAAGGACGTCAGATGGCTCATACGGAATTAGGTCGAGAAGTTTTAGAACAATTTGCATCTCGCGTTACAGAAATTGCGGATATAGAACAAAGTCCCAAATTAGACGGTAGAACCATGACTATGTTATTGGTTCCAAAGAAAAATAAATAGTAGGAGGAAAAGTTATGCCAAAAATTAAAACACATAAAGGAACAGCAAAAGTTGTTAAAGCACGTAAGAATGATTATAAAATTGGACGTCCAGGAAGTCGTCATAACACTGGAGCAAAATCTACAAGTGTTAATAGAAAGAATAGAAAAGGATCTAACTTAAGTAAAGCAGATCAAAACAGATTAAAGAATATAATCTAATTTTATGTAATAATTTGAAGGAGGAAGAAACATGGCAAGAGTAAAGAATGGAGCAGTTACAAAGGCTCGTCATAAAAAAGTATTAAAACAAGCTAAAGGTTACTTTGGTAGTAAACATAGACTTTATAAGTCAGCAAAAGAACAATTAATGCATTCTGGACAATATGCATTTAGAGACAGAAAACAAAGAAAGAGAGAATTCAGAAAATTATGGATTACTAGAATTAATGCTGCATGTCGTCAAAACGATATTAGTTATTCTAGATTTATCGAAGGTTTAACTAAAGCAGGTGTTGAAGTTAACCGTAAAATGTTATCTGAAATCGCTATTAACGATCCAAAAATGTTTAGCGAATTTGTAAAAATCGCTCGTGATGGAAAAGCAGGAAAGGTTACTCGTCAAGAAGAAGTTATTGGACATGAAGTTACTGTAACTGCTGGTAAGGGTGAAGTTAAAGAAGCAAAAGAAGAAAAAAAGGTAGAAAAGAAAGAAACTAAGAAAGAAGAAACAAAAGAAGCTGTTGATTATTCTAAAATGACAGTTGCTGAATTAAAAGAAGCTGCTAAGAATGCTAAAGTAGAAGGATATTCTACAATGAAAAAAGCAGAATTAGTTGCTGCATTAACTAAATAAAATAAACATATTAGCGAATTTATTTATCTAGTGCCTTAGGGTGGTAAATATTAGAAACTAATAGAAGATAAAACGAAAAGGAGAATTATATTTATGGCTATAGTATCAATGAATTATTTATTAGAAGCTGGTGTTCATTTTGGACATCAAAGAAGAAGATGGAATCCTAAAATGAAGGAATTCATCTATACTACAAGAGATGATATTTATATTATCGATTTACAAAAAACTGTTAAAAAGTTAGAAGAAGCATATGAAGCAATGAAAGGTATTGCTGAAGCTGGGGGAAAAGTTTTATTTGTAGGAACTAAGAAACAAGCTCAAGAAGCAGCTGAAGAATGTGCTGTTAGAACTAACATGTATTTCGTTAATGAAAGATGGTTAGGTGGTACTTTAACTAACTTTAAGACTATTCGTTCAAGAATTAAGAGAATGGACGATATTGATAAAATGGAAGCTGATGGTACATTTGATTTATTACCTAAAAAAGAAGTTATCCAAATCAAGAAAGAATATGCTAAATTAGATAAAAACTTAAGAGGTATTCGTGAGATGAAGAGATTACCTCAAGCATTAGTAATTGTTGATCCTCGTAAAGAAGAAAACGCAATTAAAGAAGCTCGTATTTTAGGTATTCCAGTATTTGGTATTGTAGATACTAACTGTGATCCTGATTTAGTTGATTATGTTATTCCTGGTAATGATGACGCAGTTCGTGCAGTTAAATTGTTACTTGGTGTATTAACTAATGCTATTGCTGAAGTTAATGGTAATGAAATAATTGATTATATTAATGATGATGATAAAGCAAAATCAGAAAAGAAAGCTAAAAAAGCAGAAGTAAAAGAAGAAAAAGTTGAAGTAAAACAAGAAGTTAAAACAGAAGAAGTTGAAGTAAAAGAGGAAGAAAAAGAAGAAGTTGATTATTCTTCTATGACATTAGCTGATTTAAAAGCTAAAGCAAAAGAAGCTGGTGTTAAAGGTTATTCTGCTATGAAAAAAAGCTGAATTAATTGAAGTTTTATCTAAATAATTGTGATAAACTAATATTGGGAGGGTGGATGGTACTTTCCCTTTTATTGTATAAAAAAGAGGAGGATTAAGATGATTAAAGCAAGTGATGTTAAGGAATTAAGAGAAAGAACTGGAGCTGGTATGCTTGATTGTAAAAAAGCATTAGAAGCTACAGATGGAAATATGGAAAATGCCATTGATTGGTTAAGAGAAAAAGGTATTAGTAAAGCTGCAAAGAAAGAAAGTAGAATTGCTGCTGAAGGATTAACTGAGGCACAAGTTGATGGAAATGTAGCTGTTTTATTAGAAGTTAATTGTGAAACTGATTTCGTTGCTCAAAATGAAGATTTTAAGGGTTTAGTTTCATCTTTAATAAAAACTTTATTACATAATGATGTTAAAACAATGGAAGAGGCTAATAAATTAACTATCGATGGTGGTAGTGAAACAGTAGAAGAAACAATCGTTAATTTCGTTGCTAAAATTGGTGAAAAAATTAGTTTTAGAAGATTTGAAAGAATTGAAAAGACTGATAGTCAAGTTTTTGGTGTATATTCACATATGGGAGGAAAGATTACTGCAGTTGTTGTGTTAGATAATACAACAGATGAAGTTGCTAAAGATGTAGCTATGCATGTTGCTGCTATGAATCCAACAGCTGTAAGACGTGATGAAGTTCCAGCAGAATTAGTTGAAAGAGAATCTCATGTTATTAAAGAACAAGTTATGGCTGAAGGAAAACCTGCAGATATAGCTGAAAAAATGGTTACTGGTAGACTTAATAAATTTTATAAAGAAATTTGTTTAGAAGAACAAGCTTTTATTAAAGATTCTAATACTAATGTATTGAACTATGTTAAGTCAAATGGTGGAGAAATTGTTTCTATGGTTCGTTACGGTGTAGGAGAAGGAATTGAAAAGAAACAAGAAAACTTTGCTGATGAAGTTATGAGTCAAATTCAAGGAGCATAATTCCATTAAGGAGTAGTCATGAAAAAAGTAGTAATTTTAATTGTATTTTGTAGTTTTTTGTTTCTTATTAGTGGATGTTCTCTTAAAAAGACAGAAGAGTTGAGTGATGCGGAAAAGTTTGCTAATGAGTATTCTATTAGTAAAAATAATCCTTTTCATTATGCTGATGTAGATGATATTTTGGCATTATTTGATAATCAATCTGGTATTTTGTTTTTAGGAAACTCTGATTGTGAATGGTCTACTTATGGTGCTAAAGTGTTGAATGGTGTGCTAGAGAAAGAAAACGTTGAAAAGGCTTATTACTTTAATCCAGAAAATGTCAAACATAAAAAGAGTAAAAAGTATAAAGAAGTAGCTAAACTATTAAATATTACGGAAGATACTTCTTTACCTGTTGTTTATGTAATTCGTAATGGAAAAGTTTTAGATCAAGTGGATTATTTGGTTCATGAGGATTCTACTATTAATCAAGAAACTACAGAGCAATTAGAAAATGAATATTTAAATTTAATTTCAGAATATGCATAAGATGTCTAATTGGACATCTTTTTTTTGATTCCTTATTTTATTTGTTTTTATTATGTGGTATTTTATATTATATAAGGAGAGTATATTTATGAATGAGAACAAGAAAAATAGGGGACTTATTGTTTTGGTTGTTATTTTAGTATTAGCTTTGGTAGCAACATCAGGGTATATTGTTTATGACAAATTTATTGCTAAAGAAGAAGTAGAAGAGAAGAATAAAGATAATAAAAAAGATGAGGTTAGTGAAGAAACTCAAGATGAATTAGTTGAAGTTGATGTAAATAGTGAAGAGATTCAAACTTTATTTACTAATATTTCAAACGGTTTAACTTCTTATTGTGGAGTAAATAATTACTATCAAGATAAGAAAGTTTTAGCTAGTGATCTTTCTAATGATTTAGTTTTTGATATTGCTTTATCACAAATTTATAGAGAAAAACAAGCACAGGGTATAGAATATCCTTTTTCTCAGATTGGGGATGCCTTTACAGCTAGTGAGTTAGAGACTAAGATTAGAAATACTTTTGGAAAGAACTATTCTTTTACTCATAGAACTATTAATTCTTGTCCAATATTTGAATATGATAGTGCTAATCAAAAATATGTTATTAACACTCCTCCAGCATGTGGAGGTACTTGTGGACCTACTAATTTAAAGAAAGTTGTTAGAGCTTTAAAAAATAATCAGTCAATAGAATTATATGTTAGGGTTTTATTTGCTGGTGGAGCTAGTGCAACTGATTATTATAAAGATTATAATAAAACACAAAAGGTGGAAGGGTTGGAGCTAGATTCTAATACAACATTCCCAATAGAAAGTGATAATAATGTTGCAAAAGGTAGTTTATATAAATTGACTTTTTCTAATGAAGATGGTTCTTATGTATTTGTTTCTTCTGAATTAGTAGTTGAGTCTTAAAAGTAGATTAATTTCTACTTTTTTCTTTCTTTTCAATTCACTTTATATTATAATTATAACAAGGAGAGATGAATTTAATGGATAATGATATTATCAAATTAACCAAAGAAAGTATGGAGAATACTTTAAAAAACTTAGAGAAACGCTTTGCATCTGTTAGAGCAGGTAGAGCTAACCCTTCTAGCTTAGATGGAGTTATGGTTGAATATTATGGAAGTATGACTCCGCTTAAACAATTAGCAACGATATCAGTGCCAGAAGCAACTCAACTTTTAATTAAACCGTTCGATAGAAGTTGTTTAGGTGCAATAGAAAAAGCTATCCTTGCTGCTAATTTAGGGTATACACCTAATAATGATGGTGAGACAATTCGTATTGTTGTTCCAGCTCTTACCGAAGAAAGGCGTCGCGAACTTACTAAGCAAGTAAAAGCGATTGCAGAAGATGCTAAAGTGTCAGTTCGCAATAATCGTCATGAGGCTTTAGAAATGGTAGAAGCAGAAGAATTACCTGAAGATGCAGAAAAAGGAATGGAAAAAGAAGTTCAAGAGTTGGTACAAACTTATAACAAAAAGATTGATGAAATGTTAAAAGAAAAGGAACAAGAATTAATGACAATTTAAGCTCTTTTTTCTTTTCTTTTTTTTGTCAAAAATTGTCGGAATTAGTTTACATTTTTTTAAATTTGTGATATTTTTTTAATAAGATAGGAGGAATTTTAAATGCAAAAAAGAAAAAAGAGAGTTATAGTTGCTTTAGCTGTTATAGTTGCATTTATGGCTGTTGGCTATGCCCTATTAAGTCAAGATTTAACTATTAATGGTAATAGTAAAATTACTGCAGATTGGAATGTTCAAATTACTGGTATTGAAGCTACTTCAATCAATGGTGGACAAAATATGGATTCTACATTTACTAGTCCAGAAAAGCCAACATTTGATGCTACTTCAGCAACATTTAATGCTGCATTACCGATGCCTGGAGCTGGTGTAGGATACATTGTTACTATTGAAAACAAGGGATCTATTCCTGCAGTATTAACAGAAGAACCAAACTTTGATACTGTTAATTCTCAAGAGCCAACAGATGTAACTTATGTTTTAAATTACAACGCAGAAGGAAGTACAGCTGCAGAAGAAGGTTATTTAGCACCTGGAGAAAAAGCTCAATATGCAGTTATGGTTCAATGGAGTGAGGATGCAACTTCTGTTCCTACTACAAAAGAAAAAGCAGCTACTATAACTTTTAATTACGAACAAGATACTACTCAAGATGATATGAATTAGTTAAAAGGGAGTTGCGACTCCCTTCTTTTTCCTTTTTTATGGGTGATGTCTTATGAGTTTAAATGTTACAAAAAAACAAGTTAGTTATTTTATTTTCTTTCTTTTTTTTGGTATTTGGTTTTTTTTCTTTTTGTTAGGCAAAAATTATCCTATTTTAGATTTTATTCTTTATGGATTTTTGTTTCTTGTTTCTTATTCTTTTTTTAAGGAAAAGAAATTAATTCGTAATTATCATAAAGATTTAATGCAAACTGTTTTAATTATTACAGTTAGTTATTTTATTCTATATTATTTATTAGGTGTTGTAGTAGGTTTTGTTTATAATGCTTATGACACTAGTATAGTAGGTGTTTTATCTAATACATTTTTATTTATTTTTCCGTTATTGTTTCGTGAGGAAATTCGAGAAAGATTCGTTTTCTTTCATAAGAGTAAAATAGCTTGTGTTTTTATTACAGTAGTATTTATAGCTTGTGAATTGTTTAGTTCTACTTTTTTTACTTTTCAAACCAATAAAGAGTTCTTTTCACAGTTTGTTTCTATATTTTTACCAATTGTTATAGAGAATATTTTACTTACATATTTAGCTTTTGTTGGTATTCGTAGTACAGTTTATGCTTATTTTATACCAATGTTAATTTCCAGATATTATGTACCAGTGGTTGTTGATTTGGATTGGTTTTATAGTATTTTGTTACAATTGCTTTTGAGTGGAGTTATATATTCTTTTGTTCAAAATGAGTATTTATGGAAAGTGAAGAGAATCTATAGTAGGCGGACGGATAAGAAAAATTCTTTTCTTTATGCTTTTACTTGTTGTTTAATTCTGTTTTTTGGTTTGTTTGTTGCGGGTGTTTTTAAATATCAACCAGTAGCGATACTTACTTTTAGTATGAAGCCTAAGTTTACTAGAGGTGATGCAGTGGTTATTGAAAAGTTAAAAACAGATAGTGAAAAGAGAAAGTTAAAAGAAGGAGATATTATACAATATCAATATAATGGTACTGTTGTTGTTCACCGTATTATAGATTCTTATAAAGAGGATGGAGAAAAGGTCTATATTTTAAAAGGTGATAATAATAAAAGTAAAGATTCTAAGCCAGTGTATTTGGATCAGATTATGGGAAAAGTAATTTTTTCAATTCCTAAGATAGGTTATCCGAGTGTTTGGCTTAGTGAGTTTTTATATCCTGAAAAAGAAGTAGAGGTAGAAGTAGGTGAGTAAAATGATAAAATCTTTAGTTAGAAAAATACCATTAATATATTTTTTTATTTCTGTTATCGTTATTATAGTGCTTTTTCTTCTCATTTTACTTTCTTCTCATATTTTAAATCCTACGATTACTAAGAAGGTGACTACAGCTAGTTATAGTAACAATATTAATTATCAGGTTTATTTATTTAATAATAGTTTTATTACAGATACATCTTTGGGAATGAATCAATCATATATTTCTTCTATGGTGGATTCTATTGCAGTTAATTTTAAGCAACTAGTAGATTTTAGTTCTAATTCTACTGTTAATTACAATTATACAATTTATGCTATACTTTCTGCTATTTATCATAATGAGGATGGTAGTGATTCAGAAATTTGGAGTAAACTTTATCCTTTAAAATATGTAAATACACAAGAAAAAGTTGGAAAAAATTTAGCACTTCAGGAGCAGGTTATTATTCCATATGCTCAATATCAGAATGATTTAGATGCTTTTAAAAATACTTATCATTTAAAGGTAGATGCTTCTGTAGATGTTGTGATAGATATTAATTATGAATATCTTAATGGTGAGAAGAAGAATAATCAACTAAAACTTTCTATTCCATTAGATCAAGAAGTTTTTAAGATTACTACTGATTATAAACGTAATTATTCTGATTCTAGTAAATTAGAAATAGATAATATGAGTGCTCCAAGTTTTATTGTTATTTTTGGATTAGGTTTATTGGGAATTTTAGAAGTAGGGATTGTTATATTATTAGTTATAAAAGTACTTCAACTTTATTCTATTACAGAATATGAGCGTGTTAAACATAGAATAAAAAAGGATTATGGTTCTATTATTGTAGATATTGATAATGCTATTGATTTTAAAGAGTTTACTATCTTTGAAATTAAGAGTATAGGGGAACTCGTTGATTTAGAAGAAGAGCTTAGAATACCTATATTATTCTATGAAAAGAAAAAGGCTAAAATAAGTTATTTTGTAATTATTAAAGACCATTATATGTATCGATTTACTTTAAAAGATACTTCACAAGAGATTATTTAGTAGGGGTGGTGTTGTTATGAAGAAGAGAAAACATAAGAAAAAGATGACAATTATTTTCTTAGTTGCTTTTTCTTTTCTTTTTTTGTTTATGGCAACAGCTTATAGTCTTTTGAATGAGACATTGACTATTGAAGGGAAAGCTACTATTACTAAGCAAGAGGCTAGTGGAGGAGATTTTGTTGAAGGTGTTATTGATGAAGATGATGGCCTTGTAGAAAATGAGGATGGTTCTTCTAATTTTGTAGGAGATGCAGGAGCAACTGTTAATAATTATATTCAAATACCAGGTGATAGTTATCTTTGGAGAATCTTGTCTATTGATGTTGATGGTAATTTAAAAATTATTAGAAATAGAGATGATAGTCTAACTACGACTTTTATGGCTAGTAAAAATGAAGCGTATAATTGGGCTAGTTCTTTAGTATTACAGAACTTGCAGACGTGGTATCAGAATAATTTAAGTTCTTTATCCGATTATATCATTCAAAATCCAGAGTGGTTATTAACAGAGGCATCAAAAAGTTCAGGACCAACAAATGTTACTGTTATATCTAGTTTTAATGCTAGTGCTATTGGGCTTATTCGTAATGATGAAGTGTTAAATAGCTCTACTGGTGGAGTTGCTAATAATGGAAATGTTTCTTCTTGGTTAAATGATGGTTATCAATGGACTATGACAGCTGTAGGTGGTAATTCAAAACAAGCTTGGAGGATGAATGGTGATAAATTTATGAATTCAGGAGTTTCTACTAATTCAGTTTATCGTCCAGTCATTTATTTAAAGTCTAGTACTAAGTTTTTAGGTGGTACTGGTACTGAGAAAGATCCTTTTATTGTTTCTTGAAAAAATATTTGTTTTTTTGTTTTAATATGTTATAATAGGCATATCGATGTCGATTAAGAAGTAGTAGTAAATGATTTCTTAATAGAGAGTCTGTGGTTGGTGAAAACAGATAAGAATAGTTTATGAATTCGTCTTAGGAGTCCCTATAACAAAATTATAGGCGTTAATCGCGTTAAGATAATGAGGTAGTTAAATAACTATAAATTAAGGTGGTACCGTGTTTTATACACCCTTAAGTTATAGTTATTTTTTTGTTTAGAAAGGATGATAGTATGAAAGTAGAAGAGCTTACAAAAGAAATGCAAGAAGATTTACAATCAGTTTCGAATTTAAAGGCTTTGAATGAATTGCGTATTAAATATTTAGGAAAGAAGGGAATTATTACTGAGTTAAATAGTGAGATTAAGAATGTTCCTAATGAAGAGAAAAAAGTTTTTGGACAAAAAGTAAATGAAGTTCGTACTTTATTTCAGACTACTTATGATGAGATTAAGACTCGTTTAGAAGAAGAAGAATTAAATCAAAAGCTTGCAAGTGAAGCTATTGATATTAGTTTACCTAGTACTAAAGTAAGTATGGGTGCTCCTAATATTTTAGAAAAACTTATTGAAGAAGTTGAAGAAGTATTTATGTCTATGGGATATGATGTAGTTGATGGGCCTGAAATTGAAGAGGATAAATATAACTTTGAAATGTTAAATATTCCAAAAGGCCATCCAGCAAGAGATGCGCAAGATACATTTTATCTTGAGGGTGAAGAGATTTTACTTCGGAGTCAAACTTCTCCAGTACAAGTACGTACGATGTTAAAAGGAAAAGGAAAAGTACCTGTTCGTGTTATTTGTCCTGGTAAAACATATCGTAGGGATGATGATGACGCAACTCATTCTCATCAATTTATGCAAATTGAAGGATTACTTGTCGATAAAGATATTTCATTGTCTGATTTAAAGGGAACTATTGATGTTATTGTTAAAAAATTGTTCGGTGAGGATGTAGAGACTCGTTTTCGTCCAAGTTATTATCAATTTACAGAGCCTTCTGTGGAAGTTGATATTAGTTGTTTTAATTGTAAAGGTAAAGGGTGCAATATTTGTAAACATACTGGTTGGATTACAATTGCTGGAGCTGGAGTAGTTCATCCTAATGTACTTCGTATGAGTGGATATGATCCTGAAGTATGGAGTGGATTTGCTTTTGGATTTGGTGCAGAACGTATGGCTATGCTTAAGTATGATATTGATGATTTACGTGTGTTCTATAATACAGATTTGAGAGAAGTTAAGAATTTTGATAGAGGGGAGTTAGAGAACGATGATTAGTTTGGAATGGGTAAAAGATTATATTGATATTAGTGATCAAGATTTATTTGAATTAGCTGTTAAGATTACAGAAGCTGGTATTAATGTTGAAAAAGTTATTACGAATCATATTGATCATTTAGTCATTGGTAAAGTAGTTACTTGTGTGGATCATCCAGATAGTGATCACTTACATTTATGTCAAGTAGATGTTGGTAATGATGAGTTACAACAGATTGTTTGTGGGGCACCTAATGTTCGTGAAGGATTGAAAGTAATTGTTGCGCTACCTGGAGCAGTATTACCAGGTGACTTTGTTATTAAAGCTAGTAAGATTCGTGGAGTAGAGTCTAATGGTATGATTTGTGCTTTATATGAATTAGGACTTGAAGAAAAAACAGATGAATCTTATGCTCGTGGTATTGAAGAATTGTCTGATGATGCTCCTATTGGTAAAGATCCACTTGTTTATTTAGGACTTGAGTCTACATTATATGAGCTTGATATTCATAAACATCGTAATAATGATTGCTATTACCATATTGGATTTGCTTATGAGATAGCTGCTATTTTGAATCGTAAAGTAACACTACCTGATTGTAGTTATCAAGAAGAGAGTGACTCTGTTGATAAACATTTTTCTTTAGATGTTGAAACTAGTAAATGTCCTTATTATTTAGCTAAAATGGTAACGGATGTTAAAATAGGAGAGTCCCCTGAGTTTATTCAAAGACGTTTGATTGCAGCTGGTATGAGACCTATTAATAACGTAGTTGATATTTCTAATTATGTTATGTTAGAGTTTGGTCAACCACTTCATTTCTTTGATAAGGATACTTTAGGTGATCATATTTTAGTAAGAGATGCGAAAGAAGGAGAAGAGGTTGTTACTCTTGATGGAAAGAATCGTATTTTACGCAGTAGTGACATTGTAATTACGGATGGAGAAAAACCTGTTTGTGTAGCTGGTGTCATGGGTGGAGAAAATACGGAAGTTACTGATACTACTAAAAATATTTTAATTGAAGCTGCTATTTTTGATGCTGTTAGTATTCGTTATACTGCAGCTCACCTAGATCTTCGTAGTGAAGCTAGTATTCGTTATGGTAAGGGATTAAATTATGAATATACTTTGATGGCTATTAATCGTGCTTGTCATTTACTTGAAAAATACGCTGGTGCGAAGGTTCTTTCTGGCATGGTGAGTCATGATGTTGTTGATAAAAGTGAAAAAGTAGTAGAGTTTATTCCTGAACAAGTTGATAAGATGTTAGGTATTCGTATTACAGAAGATGATATGAGGTATGAACTTGAGAGACTTGATTTTCCTTATACATTAGAGAATGGGAAGTTTAGAGTAGTTATTCCTAAGAGAAGACTTGATATTGATCCTAATGTTAATGACATTGCTGAAGAGATTGGAAGACTTTATGGTTATCAAAAACTTGTTTCTACATTGCCAAAAGTAGGAATTCGTCGTGGAGAGTATGTTGGAGATGTTAAGTATCGTAAGGCTGTCTCTAAGAGGCTTCGTGGTTTAGGATTTAATGAAGTAAAAACTTATACCTTAGTCTCTCCAGATATGAGTCAAAAATTTGATTATGAAGGTAAGGAAAAAGCTGTTCTTCCTAATCCTATGAGTACTGATAAAAGTGTTGTTCGTACTACTTTAATTCCATCTTTATTAAATGTATATCGGTATAATAAAGCACGAAAAGTAGAAGATGTTATGATTTATGAAGTGGCTAAAACTTATGATAAAAATTATAAAGAAGAGAGTAAGATTTGCTTTTTGATGAAAGGAAATTATATTATTAATCCTTGGAAGGGAAGTATTCCATGTGATTTCTATTTAATGAAAGGCTTTGTAGAAGATATTCTTACTTATTTTGGGTTCCAAAACCGTTATAATTTTGAAGTTATTGCTATTCCAGATATGCATCCTGGTAAATCTTGTAGAATATTATTAGATAGAAAACCTATTGGTATTTTAGGACGAGTACATCCTAATGTATGTAAGGATGATGTTTATGTTTGTGAGATTTCTTTACAAGCTTTGATGCAAAAGGTGAAACCACTTAAATATAAAGAAGCTAGTAAGTATCCAACGATTATGAAAGATGCTGCTTTTGTAGTTTCTAGAGAAGTTTCTTCTAACGAGATAGAAGCAACTATTAAAAAGGCAGGTGGAAGACTTTTAAATTCTATTCATGTATTTGATGTTTATGAAGGAGAGCATGTTAAAGAAGGAATGAAGTCTATTGCCTATAATTTATTATTTATGGCGAAAGATAGAACATTAACGGATGAAGAAGTTATGCAAGTGTTTAATCAGATTATTGATAAAGTCCTATCTGTTCATAATGCAGAATTACGTGACAAGTAGTGTATATTAAAAAGGTAAAAGGTATACTTTTATCTTTTTTTGTTTTATAATTTTTATAGTAGGTGAGAGATTATGGGTAGAAAGATTATAGAAAAAATTATGGAAGAAAAGAATCCAATTAATCAAGATATGTTAAAGTTACTTGATTCTAAAGAATTAGGTAAGAGAAAAGTTTTTAATAATCTCTTTTTCGTTCTTTTTTTAATACTTGCTGCTCTTGGGTTGATTTTTACATTTGGTTTTTGTTTAGGTATTTTTCATAGTTCTAATTTTTTTGCATTTTTAAAATATGGTGTTATGATTTTCCTTTTCTCCTTCTTTTTTCTAGTTACTTTTTCTTTGTCAAGAAAGTTTGAAAAAAGAGCTCTTGTTTATTCGGGAGAGTTATATCGTAGAATGAAAGAAGCACGAGATAAGAGGGAGGTTTTTACTGGGGAAGGAGCTATTACTACTTCTAAAAGTGATAAAGAAACGGTTGCGGGGATTCTTTCTGGAAAAGACTTTCGTTTGTTAGATCAAGATGGGGATGGAAAAATTGCTATTCATGAATACTATCCTTTGACTGAAAAAGAAGTATTAGGGAAAATTTTAAAAGAAGATGAATTTTTTTCTAAAGAGAAATTTTATATTTGGACTCGCTTTGTTTATCAAAGTTTATTAAAAGCTTTTTGTGAGAAGAAGACATCTTTACTTCGATTTTTTGAGGCGGATTCTTTATATTTTCAGCATAAACAAAAAATCGATGAATATATACAGAAAAAGGAAACTAGGGTCCTTGAACGAGTGGCTTTTAAAGGGGTATTGCTAAAGGATTATCATATTGAGGGGAAGCAACAAATCTTAGTTGTTGCATTAGCAGCAAATTTAGTGGATTATCTTTTGGATTCTAATGGGAAAGTTATTCAGGGAAATTCTAGTAAACGTGTTTCGAAACAGTATATTTTGACTTTTATTCGTAATACAGGAATAAAAACGACAGAATTTAGTAATCAAACGTCTACTAATTGTCCGAATTGTGGAGCGAATATAGAGCTTTTAGAGGATGGTAAATGTAGTTATTGTGGTAGTGTTCTTACTACGGGAGAATATGGTTGGGTACTTCTTAGTATCAAAGATATTCGAATTATTGGTGAGAAGAGTGTGTGATTTTTATGAAAATGAAGGTTTTAAAATTATGGTTTTTTGCTTTTTTATTAATTCTTTCTTTAGGATGTTTATGGCGTATTTGCGTTGTTGCTAATCAGGCATTAGAATTAGCTAATAATCCCAATTTTGCTTTCTGGGGTGCTTTTTTTGATACTTCGGATGTTATTTATTTTTTAGGGCTTATTCCTATTTGTATTTTATCTATTAAGACAATTTGCTCTTATATAAAAGAAGCAAATTCTTTCTATGCAAGTGAACGTGAAATAAGAAACTCTAATAAGACTACTGTTGACGGTATTTTGGATTCTAAGACGAAAAGTGAAATGGATAAAGATGGGGATGGTAAAATTATGATTTCCGAATATTATCCTTTGTCTGAAGAAAAAGGATTAAAAACGGAAGGTGATTTATTGGATGATAAAGAGATGAATTGTCCGAATTGTGGAGCTGTTTTAGATTTAGATAGTAATGGAATTTGTGCTTATTGTCATACTGTAATTCCTAGTGGAAAATATGGTTGGGTATTGATTGATATGAAATCTATTCAATTGTTAGGGGAATAAAAAAAGAAACCTTATTTTAGTTGTTTGGTTTCTTTTTTTCTTTTGGAGTAATAATTTTTAGTTTTGTATTTATTTGTAAGTTTTTTACTGTATTTAATGGAAGAAAATAAACATTATATACTTTTCTTTTTGGAAAAATATATTTTTCTGTTTTCATATTTTCATATAAGTATAAAATATTATCTTCCTTGTCAGTTAAGACGATATCGATACGTTGACAGAGAAAATTTGTAGTTACAAACCTTTTTTTAGAAAATTTTATTCCATAATCGATTGGCTCTAATACAAATTTTAATCCTTTAAAGCGATTCCAAAAACCTGTTAGTTCTATTAGTTTTATTTTTTTTCTTTTTACTTGTAGATACATATTTTCCCTTCTTTCACATATATTTTATCATGTTTTTGTTCATTTACAAAGTATATTAAGTATGATATTATATATTAGGAAAAGGAGGTAATAGTATGAGTGGACATTCTAAATGGGCAACGATTCATCGTAAAAAAGGATTAATCGATGCTGCTCGTGGAAAAGTGTTTCAAAAATTAGCAAAAGAAATTATGGTAGCAGCTAAAGGTGGTAGTCCTGATCCGGATCAGAATGCAGCTTTACGTTTAGCTGTTGATAAAGCAAAAGCACAGAATATGCCAAAAGAAAATATTAATAAAGCAATTGAGAAGGCTACTGGTTCTGGAGATGCCGAGAATTATGAAAGTGTTAGATATGAAGGGTACGGTCACGGTGGAGTTGCATTCATGGTAGATTGTTTAACTGATAACCGTAATAGAACAGCCTCACAAGTTCGTAGCGCTTTTACTAAAGCAGGTGGAAATTTAGGTACTGATGGTTCTGTCAGCTATATGTTTTCTCGTCGCGGGTCTATTGTGATTCCTGCTGACTATGATGAAGATACTATGATGATGGTAGCACTTGATGCTGGTGCAGAAGATTTCCAAAAAGTAGAAGATAATTATTTAATTACTACCGATACTGAAAATTTTGCTAGTGTTAGAAATGCTTTAGAAGAAAATGGTGTAAAAGAGTTTTTAGAGTGTGAACTTACTTATATACCTAATATGGAGGTTACTCTTGATGAAGAAGGTCAAGAGAAAGTACATAAGTTAGTTGATACTTTAGAAGATTTAGATGATGTACAGGATGTATATTATAATTTAAAAGAAGATTAATAGGAGAATATTATGAACAAAGAAGCGGAATTAAAAAAGATAAATACGGAAATAAAAGTCTATATTAATGAGGCTTCTTTTATTTCTAATAGTTGTCGTAATAAATTAATTAAAATGCTTGGAAAAGCTTATGATATAGATTTGCCTGTAGAAGATTTTGCTAGAATTGATGTAGAAATACATGAGAATGGTAATATTACTATGCGAGATGATGAATATTCTCGTGATGGTGATTTGTCTTTTGAAGAAGTTTTATCACGATACGAAGAATTTAAGAATCAAGTTGATGAGATGCTTCAAAGAAGAGGAAAAAAAGCATTTCCTAATAGTGAAAAAAATAATATTATTAATTTATTCATTGTTTTTGTATTAGGAATATTTTTTGTTCTTTTAGCAATTTTTGGAATTCGTTCCTTCTTCGATGGAAGGTATATTGATTGTCTTTTGTTATTAGTTATTGTTTTTTCATGGCTCTTTCCTAGTGTTAGGGAAAGATTTCAACAAGCTTTTCAATATATTAAGAGAAAATTTAGACGATAGCAACAGTTCGCTTGTAATTGTTGCTTTTATTTTGTGTTCGATTGCTAGATTTTTGGTTTTGTTATATAATTAGTTTTGGAGTTGAAGAATATGTATGATTATATTAAAGGAACTGTTGTAGAGTTAAAGTATAATTCTATTGTAGTAGATAATAATGGAATAGGATATTTAATTTATGTGCCTAATCCTTATGCTTTTGAAGTAGGAAAAGAATATAAGGTTTTTGTTTATCAACAAGTAAAAGAAGATGAAGAAGCTTTATTTGGGTTTAAGACTAGAGAAGAAAAGGAATTGTTTTTAAAACTTATTAGTGTTAAAGGACTTGGTTGCCGTATGGCTCTTCCTATTTTAGCAGTTGGTTCTATTCAAGGAATTATGGATGCAATCGAGAGAGAAAATATTTTATATTTGAAAAAATTTCCTAAAATTGGTGAGAAATTAGCTAGACAGATTATTTTAGATTTAAAAGGAAAACTAGAATTTATTGGTACTGGTATTACGGATGATGTTGTAGAAAATCAAGAAGAATTACAAGAGGCTTTGCTTGCTTTAGGATATAAAGATAAAGAAATTAAGAAAGTTATTGGTCAAGTGGATGAAAATAGTTCCATTGAAGAGCAAATAAAAGAGGCTTTAAAATTATTATTGCGATAATAGAAAGGAGAGGTGCTTATGCAAGAGGAGAGTGTTGTTACTAATTATCATCTAGAAGATGATCAATTGATGGATAATACTATTCGACCAGAAAGTATTAGCGAATATATTGGTCAAGAAGATGTGAAAGAAAATATTAGAGTTTTTGTAGAAGCTGCGAAGATGAGAAATGAGCCGTTAGATCATGTTCTTTTATATGGCCCTCCGGGATTAGGTAAAACTACGCTTGCTTTTATTATTGCACATGAACTTGGTACTAATATTAAAACTGCAAGTGGACCTAGTATAGAAAAAAGTGGTGATTTGGCAGCTATTCTTTCTTCTTTAGAGCCTGGTGATGTATTGTTTATTGATGAAATTCATCGTATGCCAAGATATATTGAAGAAATATTATATCCGGCGATGGAGGATTTTTCTTTAGATATTATTGTTGGTAGTGAAGGAAATAGTCGTAATATAAAAATCGACTTACCACCTTTTACTTTGGTTGGTGCGACGACACGTGCAGGAGACTTGTCTGCACCTCTTCGTGATCGTTTTGGTATTACTTCTAAGTTACAGTTTTATACTGTAGAAGAACTTACAGATATTATTAAGCGTACTGCTAGAGTACTTGATGTGGAAATAGAGGAAGAAGCTGCTAGAGAACTTGCAAAAAGAAGTAGGGGAACTCCTAGAATCGCTAATAGATTATTTAAAAGAGTAAGGGACTTTGCTTTAGTTAAAGGAAATGGTACAGTTGATTTAGCTATTACGGAGGATGCTTTAGAGCGTTTAAAAGTTGATAAAATGGGACTTGATAATACAGACCATGAATTGTTACTTGCAGTTATCGAAAAATTTGGTGGGGGCCCTGTCGGGATTGAAGCTCTTAGTAGTTCTATAGGAGAAGAAGTTACTACGATTGAAGATGTTTATGAACCTTATTTATTACAGACAGGTTTATTAAAGAGAACAAGTCGTGGTAGAATTGCTACTGATAAAGCTTATGAAGTATTAGGTATTGAAAAAAAATAAGTGGTGAAGTGCATGAGAGGTTTCATTTTTGATAAAGCAGAAACTATTTCTGATGTCTGCAGGATTATTCAAGATAATGTTGATAAATTTTCTTTTTTGCCACCTGAAATTTTAAATCAGCATTATCATTCTTTAGTAGCTATGGAGGAGGCTAAACAAGAAAATTTTATGGATTTTGTTCATTTTGTTGATAGTAGTTATTCTCCTCATGGTAGTAGTAGTCTTTTTCGTCAGAAACTATTTACTGTTTTGGCTGGAGCAACTTATTATTATGATTTTTATGATCAGATATCTAGCTATACGAATAAAGAACTGGCTATTTTATCTAAATGGTCTATTATTGAACCAATTGATAATTATTCAGAAATTTTAAAGAGATTTCCTCAATCTGTTTTATCATTAATTGCTATGAGAGCAAAAACTACCTACGAAAGTGATGATCTGATTTTATGGTATGATTATTTCTATAATAGCGAAGAGGATAGGTCATATTTAGAAAACAGATTACAGACAGAAGGGTTAGAACAACTTATTTCTGAGTCTTCTAAAATTCAAGAGAAAATAATAAAGGAGATGGAAACAGATGACAGTAGAAGAATTTAATTATGATTTGCCGGAAGAGTTAATTGCTCAGACTCCGTTAAAAAAGCGTGATGAGTCTAGACTTATGGTTTTAGATAAAGAAACAGGAGAGATCGAACATAAGCATTTTAAAGATATTGTCTCTTATTTAAAACCAGGTGATACTTTAGTATTAAATGATACAAAAGTACTTCCGGCTAGACTTTATGGAGAAAAAGAGGATACAAAAGCTGCGATTGAAGTATTGTTGCTGAAAAATACTGAAGGTGATACGTGGGAATGTTTAGTAAAACCTGCTCGTCGTATTAAAGAAGGGACTGTTGTAGTATTTGGTGATGGTAAATTAAAAGCAACTTGCATTTTTGTTGGAGAAGAGGGGATACGCCATTTTACTTTTTCTTATGAAGGTATTTTTTTGGAAGTGTTAGAAGAGTTGGGTACAATGCCGCTTCCTCCTTATATTCATGAACAATTAGAAGATCAGTCTAGATATCAAACCGTTTATGCTAGAGAAGTTGGCAGTGCGGCTGCTCCAACAGCGGGACTTCACTTCACTAAGGAATTATTAAAAGAAATTGAAGATAAAGGTGTTCACATTGCTTATATTACTCTTCATGTTGGACTTGGTACTTTTAGACCTGTGAGTGTTGATACTGTAGAAGAGCATGAGATGCATAGTGAGTTTTATCAAATGACAGGTGAAGTTGCAGCACTTTTGAATGAAACTAAAAAACAAGGTGGGCGTATTATTAGTGTTGGTACTACTAGTACTAGAACTTTGGAAACTATTATGAGTTTATATCATGAGTTTCGTGAATGCAGTGGTTGGACTAATATCTTTATTTATCCGGGGTATGAATTTAGAGCTATTGATGCTTTGATTACTAATTTTCATTTGCCTAAATCTACTTTAGTTATGTTAGTATCTGCTCTTGCTGGAAAAGACCATATTTTACATGCTTATAAAAGAGCTGTAGAAGAAAAGTATCGTTTCTTTTCGTTTGGAGATGCAATGTTTATTAAGTAGGTGATGTTATGGACCAAAAAATTTTAGAGGACTTTCTTATCATTTTCCAGAATTGGAAATTACGAGTTATCCATATGAATTGGATAATTCGATGCATATACAGATTCCATCTACTTTTTCTATGAATCAAGGGGATTATATTCATCAAGGTTATGATAGTATGAAGAATCATACTAATTTTAAGAAAAAATAATAAATATTATTTGCTATTTTGTTTTTATTATGCTATAATTGTAAACGTCTAAGCGATGATCCGCTGTTTAACTTGAATATGATCATTTGTGAAATATATATTTAGAGAGGAGAATTTATATGAACGTTATTGACAAAATTAACCAAAAACAACTTAATCCTAACGTTCCAGAATTCCGTGTTGGAGATACTGTAAGAGTTGACGTTAAGATTATTGAAGGTAAGAGAGAACGTATCCAAGCATTTGAAGGAACTGTAGTAGCTCGTCGTGGTGGAAGTGTTTCTGAAACTTTTACAGTTCGTAAAATGAGTAGTGGAGTTGGAGTTGAAAGAACTTTCCCAATTCACTCACCAAAGATTGCTGGAATTACAGTAGTACGTAAAGGTAAAGTAAGACGTGCTAAACTTACATTCTTAAGAGGTATGGTTGGTGGATACCGTATCAAAGAAAGAGGACAACAATAAAAATAAGGGGAATCCCTTATTTTTTCTTTTAAGAATAAAAAAATAGTGATAGAATAATATAGAAAGTAAGGTGTTTACGATGGAAAATGCTCATGGGAAAATTGAAAAAAATTATCTAAAAGAATTTTTACCTTATTTTATTATTATATTAGTTGTTGTTTTAATAAAATTATTTGTAGTTTCTCCAATTCGTGTTAATGGAGCTTCTATGAATCCTACTCTTAATGATAAAGATATTATGTTACTTGATGAGATTAGTTATCGTTTTTTTGATGTTGAAAGATTTGATATTGTTGTTGTAAAAGAGGAAGATGAATATTTAATAAAAAGAGTAATTGGTCTTCCTGGCGAGACTGTTGAATATAAAAATGATAAACTTTATATTGATGGTAAATATGTAAAAGAAGATTTTAAACATAAAGAAACATTTGATTTTTCTACCACTTTAGGCAAAGATGAATATTTTATTATAGGTGATAATCGAACTAATTCTACTGATAGTCGTGTTTTTGGTCCTATTTCTCGAGATAAGATTATGGGTAAAACGTCACTTACAATTTTACCAATTTCTAGATTTGGTAATAAGGATTAATATTATTAAGTGTATTTTGTAATACGCTTTTTTTGTTGTTTCTTTTTTTAATTTATGATATAAAGTAGGTAGTTTGAAGGTGATGTTAATGATAATTGAATATGATTCTATGTATGATGAAGATATTAAGGATTTATTAGTTGAGCTACAGAAACATATTAGCGATATTGATAAAGAGGGTTATAATATTTTAACCGATGATTATCGTGATTTATATTTTAAGAAAACTTTAGAAGAAATAGAAGCTTGGAAAGGTAAGATTTTTCTATATAAAGAGGATGAGAGAATTGTTGGTTTAATTGCAGGAGTTATTAATAATTATGCTATTGATAATTATGATTTTAAGGCTCCTATGAGAGGTAGAGTTACAGAACTTGTTGTTTCTAGTTCTGTTCGTTCTAAAGGTATAGGTAAAAAGTTACTTTTAAAAATGGAAGAGTATTTAAAATCTATTGGGTGTCATGATGTTTTGTTAGGGGTATTTTGTTATAATACAAGAGCTATTTCTTTTTATGAAGCAAATGGCTATCATAGTCGTACTACTGATATGATTAAGAGTCTTGGTGAGTAATATGCAGTATTCATGTATTGATAAACAATTAGAAGAATTGATTTCTATTTTAAAGAAGAATCACCCATTAATGGAGATGTTAGAGTATATTGCTGAACTTCGACTTCCTAATTTTTATATTGCGGCAGGGTGTGTTTTTCAAACTGTTTGGAATTATCAAGATGGTCGTGATTTGAATTATGAAGTTAAAGATTTAGATGTTATTTATTATCATCCGGAGGACTTAAGTATCGATGCTGATATGAAGTATTATGAAATGATTCAAGAATATGCTCGAAGTCATAGTATTCCTTATGAGGTTGATGTTTCTAATGAAGCTAGAATGCATTTATGGAAAGAAAAAAAAGAAGGTGAAAAAGTTTTACCTTATCAAAATTCTGAAGATGCAATAGGTAGGTGGATAGCTACTGTTCATGCGATAGGTATTACGATAGAAGATGGTAATATAAAAGTATATGCTCCTTATGGTCTTTCGGATATTTTTAGTAGAACTATTCGTCCTATTAAACATAGTGGTAATTCCAAAGAATTATATAATAAAAAAGTAACGAGTTGGCAAAATCGGTTTTCTAAGTTAACTGTTGTAGAATGGTAGGGATAGTATGAAAAGTTTAGTAGAAAAATATCAAAATATTGTTACTTCAGAAGAATTATTAGAGTTTATGAATCAATATTTTTCTTATGGATATTTAGGTAAGGATGGTAGGCTATTTGTACCAACTGATATAGATTTTGATGATTCTTGGTATTTAAATTATCAGTTGCAAGGGGTTGATGATATTTTAGATACGAGAATAGGTAACTGTTTTGATATGGTTGAATTTGAAAGAGAATGGTTTTTTAGTCATGGATATCAAAACAAAACATTTTTTGAAATGGTGAAAGTAGACTATATTAATCCTTATCCTATGCATTCGTTTTTGGTATATCAAAAGGATAATTCTTGGTATTTATTTGAATTTTCCGATACTAAACATCGGGGGATTTTTAAATTTTCTGACTTGAGTGAGTTATTGGAGTATCAACGTAGTAACTATGTTTCTATTTTAAAAGAAAATAATATTTTAGAAGAAGAATTAGAAAGTATTGTTATTAAAGAGTATGATAAATTGCACAGAGGTATTTCTGCAGAGGAATATTTAAATCATATTTTGAAAGAAGATATTAAATAAATTATTGTGGGTGCTTTATGAAAGAGAAACAAAAAAAACTAGAAAAATTATTTGAGGAATTAGGAAATTGTAATCAATGTCCTTCTTTTCCTAATTTAAATAAGTCTCTTATCAATATTTATCAAAATTTAGATTTTAGTGTTAATATTCCTTCTATTTGGACAGATTGGTTTCATAGGGTGGATTCTTCTATTATGATTATTGGACAAGACTGGGGACCTTATCAAGAAATGAAAACATTACATGATAAGTTAAATTACGATAAAAGTAATTGGAAAGACCTTATTGAATCTGAAAAAAGTAATACGAAAAAGTTGTTAGCATATTATATTGAACAATCATCTCAGGGTACGTATACTTTAGATGATTTATTTGTGACCAATGCTATTCTTTGTGCAAGAAAAGGAAATAGTTATCGTGGTGATAATATAGACTTAAAAAAATCTACTTTGAATTGTAGTAAGTATTTATTGCGTCAGATTGAAATTGTAAAACCTAAAGTAATTGTCACACTGGGGTATTATCCATTATTATCATTAGCAAGTATTTTTGGTTTTCCTATTTCTAAAACATTAAAAGAGACAATCCAATGTTATCCAGAAATAAAAGTTTATGATTTTGTTATTATTCCAGTTTATCATCCAGTTGCTCAAATAAAGAAAGAAGAACAGTTAAAACAGTATCAGAAAATTTGGAAGTATGTGTAAATAAGATTTTAATTCTATTACGGGGTTAAAGTCTTTTTATGTTATAATTGTTATATGGTTGTGGGGGTATTATATGATGTTGGAATATGATACGTTAGATTATTATAATAAAAATGCGCAAGAATATTGTAATCAAACTATTTCTGCTGATTTTGATTTTATTTATCAGAAGGTGTTTCAGTTCTTGCCTCGAAATGCTTATATTTTAGATTTTGGTTGTGGTTCTGGTAGAGATAGTAAAAAATTTGTTGATTTTGGACATCGCGTAAAAGCAATTGATGGTTCTATTGAAATGTGTAAGCTTGCTACTAAGTATTTAGGAAGAGAAGTTATTTGTATGGATTTTCTTGATTTTCATGATGTAGATACCTATGATTGTATTTGGGCTTGTTCTTCTATTTTACATATTGAAGATGAGCATTTATTTACTGTTCTTAATCAAATGATTGATGCATTAAAAGTCGGTGGTATTATTTATACATCTTTTAAAGTTGGGACTGGATATATGATAAAAGAAGGAAAATACTATAATTTTTTAACAAAAGAGAAAATGATAAGTTTATTAGAAAAGACGGGTAAAAAAGTTAAACTTATTGATTATTTTGAAAATTCTCCTATTGCCAGAAGAACTCCTAATAGTAATGAAACTTGGGGAAACTATATTATTCAAAAGTATTTATAGGAAGAGATGTATTTTATGATAACTGATAAAAGTAAAAAAGAAGTTTTTGAAAATGTTGAAAAGTTATATCGTATGTGGAAGAGTGGTGAACTTGGTGGAGAAGTGATGCCAGAGGATGCTAATCCAGGATTAGATAGATCATCTTTAGAGAATTATTTATATTTTACTTTACCTATGGCACTTAATTATCAAAGAAATTCTTATACTTTATGGGAAAGTTCTTTAAAAACATATGAAGATTCTGAAACTAGATTTGTTTTTAATCCTAAAGAATGTGTTAATAGGTCCTTTGAAGAAGTTCAATACGCATTAACGAAATATAAAGTTGCGTTACAAAAACAAAAGCAAACAGAAATATGGATTTCTTTGTGTCATACTTTTTTAGAGCTTTTTGATGGAGATATTAGGAAACTATTTGATCAATTTCATAATGATGTTCATAAGATTAGAAATTTTATTCAAAAGGAAAATAAAAAGAAGTTTCCATATCTATCAGGTACTAAAATATGTAATTATTGGTTATATGTTATTTGGCAATATACAGATAGAGAGTATCAAAATATGGAGTGTTTAACAGTTGCGCCAGATACACATGTAGTGCAAGCAACTTATAAACTTGGGTTAATTACTGAAGAAGAGCTTGATAGGAATGATGTTCAATTAATTGTAATAGATCGGTGGAACAAATTGTTAGAAAATACTAAATATAAGCCGATTGATATTCATACTCCTTTGTGGTTATGGAGCAGGAATGGCTTTATAGAAATTACATAGGTGATGTTATGAAAATAATTAATACTTTAGAAAATATGGATTTATCTACTAGTAATTTAGTTGAGTCTTATTGGGAAATAGATATATTGAAGGATATTTATTTTATTCCTAAAAAAGTAGATAAACGAAAAAGTTATGAGCTTATTAGGGATGAAGAATTTTTAAGGCTATTGGAAACAACAGTTTCTTTTTTGAAAAAGTGTGATGTTGTTAAAGTTGTAGAAGAGTTATTTCACGAGTTTGAAGATGACACAAAGTATCAACTTAAAGATGAAAAACTTTATCTTATTTTAGGTTGTCACACTACTACTATTTATTCCGCTGTAGTCAATTCCGAAGAAATATCTGTACTATGTTTGGAATCCTTAGAGGGAAATATGGATAAATTAAAGATGTTACTTGCTCATGAGTTTACACATTATGTCAGAAAACAATTATTAGATTGTGATATTTTCGAGACATCTATTGGAGAACGTATTATTACTGAAGGTATCGCAAGTAATTATTCTAGAGAAATGGTTCCCTCTAAAACAGATAGCTTTTATTGTATTGTTTCTGAAGATACTGTTTCCTGGGTAGCTACACATACAGATTTTATTAGAAATTATATTAAAGAGAATTTAGAGGACAATAAATTAATGCGAGATTTATTTTATATGTATGCAGATATTTCTTTCCCTGTTCGAAGTGGATATGTTTATGGATATTTTGTTGTGAAAAAATATCTAGAAGAAAATGGGTTGCATGTCAAGGATATTTTAGGAATTGATTGGAAAGAAATTTTGAAAGTGTAGGAGATTTATTTTGAATATTAATTATGTAAGATGTAAAAAAATAATATCTTTATTAGATAATTATTTTCAGAACGAAGAAAATATTGCAGAAGTAGAATATCTTTCTAGTGTAGTTTATGGAAGTATCATTATTCTGTACCTGTAGTTTCTATTTTAGATGGTAATTCGTATCATGATAATGTTCAATATAGAAAATTTATAAATAAACATAACTAGAATAAGAGGTGGAGTATGGATAAATATTTTGATTTTTTTAATAAATATAGTGATTATTATATGGAAATTGTAAAAGACGAATTTCAGAAGCTCCATATTCATAGAAAAATAGAGCATAGTAAAAGAGTTTATAAGCTTGCTGTTGAAATTGCTCAAAAATTAGAATTGACTGATCAACAAATTCATCTTGTTGGAATTGCTTCTTTGTTTCATGATATAGGAAGATTTGAGCAATTTTATAGATGTAATACTTATAAAGACAGCAGTCTTTGTGATCATGCATTACTTGGTGTTGAAATTTTAGAGAAAGAGAAGTTATTGGATGATTTGTCGGAAAATGAAAAGCAATTAATTCTAGAAATTATTAAGCTACATGATTATGATCAACTTCCTTCTAATTTATCTAAAGAATTATATAAATATATCTCAATTGTACGAGATGCTGATAAAATAGATTGGATATATGCTATGTTAAATATAATTCCTAAATTATCAGATAAAGATCAAGCTGTTTTTTATTCTAATAAAGAAAATAAAAATTTTATTTCTAAAAGAGTTGTAGATTCTATATTGAATAATCGAGTGGTGCGTAAGGATGATACAAGTACGATTGATGAACTTAGAGCAGCTGCGATGGGGTGGATAACGTCGTTTATAAAATGTTATCCTAGTTATGAGATTGTTAAGAGAGAGGGTTTTCTTGAAAAAATATATGAACTGATGGGTGATGAAGAAGAAAAAGGGATTATTTATGATTATGTAAAAAATTATATTAGTCAGAAATAGTAGGTGATTACATGGTACATGATTTAAAATTGTATGGTGAGAATTTTGATAGTATGAAAGCTGATAAGAAGGTAAGGGAATATCGATTATATGATGAAAAAAGACAACAAATTAAAATAGGTGATACTATTAGATTTATTAAATTGCCTGATAAAGACGAAGTTTTATTTGCTACTGTTGTTAATATTGAAGTGTTTGATAACTGGTATGATTGTTATGCTAAATATTTTGATGAAGATTTTAAAGAAAGTTATCATTCTGTTCAAGATGTTGTTGATGATACTTATCAAGGATATTATACAAAAGAAGAATCGGAGAAATATGGTTGCTGTTGTTTAACACTGTCTAAAATTAAATAATTTTGTTATGGGAAATTGATAAATAGTAATTTGAAAGTGAGTTGTTGAGATGGAAATATTAGAATATGGTAATCCAAAAAATGATAAAATTATTTTGATTCACGGTTTTCAAAGTCCATATCAATTATGGAATGATTACATTGATTACTATAAAAATGACTACTGTGTAATTGTTCCGATTCTGGCAGGTCATAATATCAATGAGAATGATGATTTTGTATCATTTGATATTTGTGCTAAAGAATTAGAAGAATACTATATTACTAAATATGGTAATAAAGTTTTTGCAATTTATGGTATGAGTATGGGTGGAATTTTAGCAAGTTATATTTGGAAGAATAAAAATATAGAAATGGAAAAACTAATATTAGAGAGTTCTCCTCTTTTATCTTGGAATAAATTTATGACAAATTATTTTACAAAATGGTATTTGAATATTACTCATAAAACTCAAAATAGAGATGAAAGAACCATAAAACAAGCCATTGGTACTATTGTTAGTGAAGATAAAGTAGATGTGTTTTTAGAATTGTTTGATCATCTATCAGATAAAACAATAATTAATTGTGTTCAAGAAGTTGGAAAATTTAACTTACCTAGCGATATTAACACACCAAATACAGAGATTTATTATTTTTATGGTAGTAAAATAAATGAGATTTTATTTCGTAAAGTTGCACATTATTTGAAGAAAAACTATCAAAATACTACTACTATTTGTTTAAAAGGAAAAGGTCATTGTGAAGATGCACTAATTAATCCCAAAGAACATATTAAAACATTAAATAAAGTATTAAAAAAATAAATTCAAATTACAATTTATGGAGGTACTTATGATTAAATCGAATATTAAAAAACAATTTTCTTGTGATAGAAATAAGTTGTGGAATATTATTACAGATAACTCTAATTATGCATGGCGAAGTGATTTATCAAAAATAGTTATTGTTGATGAGAAACATTTTATAGAATATACTAAAAATAATTTTCCTACTTATTTTACTATAACAACAAAAGAAAAGTTGAAAGAATATAAATTTAATTTAGAAAATAATAATTTAAAAGGAAAATGGATAGGTATTTTCCATGAACTTCCAAATGGAAATATTGAATTAGATTTTACTGAGGAAATAGAAGTAAATAGTTTGATTATGAAACTATTAGCTAAACCATATTTAAAAAGTCAACAAAAAAGATATATGAAAGATTTAGAAAAAGAGTTAAATAAGTAAACAAAAAAATTACAATTTATAGAGTAGATTTTTATCTACTTTTTTCTTTGAGTAAAAACATGATATAATATAATAGATTTATGAGGAAGTGATATATAATGAAATTAAAAGTTTTAGTTGATAACAACACGTATATAGACCAATATTATTTAGGTGAACCTGCTGTGTCATACTATATTGAAGATGAAGATACAAAAATTTTGTTTGATACAGGCTATTCAGATATATTTATATCTAATTCCAAGAAGATGGGTATTGATTTAAATAATATAGATAAAATAGTAATATCTCATGGGCATGATGATCATACCAAAGGTTTAAAATACTTTTTCGAAAATAAAAAAGATGTAGAACTCATTGCTCATCCAAATTGTTTTTGTTATAAAGAAGATAATACAGGGTTATATATAGGATCTCCATTAAAAAAAGAAGAACTAGAAAAAAAGTGTCATTTGAATTTAGTAGATAAACCTATTAAAATAAGTAAAAATATATATTATTTAGGTGAAATTCCAGAAGTTTATAATTTTGAAAGAAGATATTCAATAGGTAAAACAATTGTGAATAATAATAAAGAAGATGATTATATAAAAGATGATTCCGCAATTGTATATAAAAGTGATGAGGGTATTTTTGTTATTACAGGATGTTCTCATAGTGGAATTTGCAATATTATTGAGTATTCCAAAAAAGTATGTAAAGATGATAGAGTAATAGGAGTTATTGGTGGGTTTCATCTTTTCAATAAGGATGAAAGATTAAGTTCTACAATAGAATATTTCAAAAATAATAATATTAAATTATTATATCCTTGTCATTGCGTTTCTTTACAAGCAAAAATTGAAATAGGAAAAGAAATAAAAATTGGTGAAGTTGGGGTTGGATTAGAAATAAACTTTTAAAAAGCACAATGCAATTTATAAAGTAGGTTTACATCTGCTTTTTTCTTTGGTTTAAAATCTATGATATAATAAAATAGATTATGAAGACAGTGATGGGAATAAATTATAATTCGATTTAATGGTTGATACCGATTTATTTAACCCCTCCGAGAAATCCTTATAAAAAAGGTTTTGTGAATATCTAAAACTTTCACGTTTTTTCAAAAAAACAGTAAAAAATAATAAAAAGCAATTAAAAATAGTTAAAAATTGGGTATTTGTTTTTAGTTGATACCACTAGGTTAACCCTATAGTATTTTGACGAGAAAGGAGATGATTTTGTGACAAAAGATTTGATGATTAGAAGTAGTAGTGCAGAGTTTTTAATATTTGAAAGGCAAACACATGATAAAGGAGTTCAAGTTAGATTTGAAGATGGAGATTTATGGTTAACACAAAAATCTATAGGAGAACTTTTTGATACAACTCGAAATAATATTACGATGCACATTAATGAAATATATAACACTAATGAATTAGATGAAAATTCAACTAGTAAAAAATTCTTACTAGTTCAAAGAGAAGGGAATAGAGAAGTAAAAAGAAATGTTCAATATTATAATCTTGACATGGTTATTTCTATTGGATATAGAGTTAATTCTGATAGAGCAGTTCAGTTTAGAAGATGGGCTACTTATATATTAAAAGAATTTTCAAAAAAAGGTTATATTATTGATAAAAAGCGAATGGCAAATGGTGCATTTTTTGATGAAGATTATTATGATTCATTGCTTGCTGAAATAAGGGAAATAAGGTTATCAGAAAGAAGATTCTATCAAAAAATCACTGATATTTATGCAACCAGTGTTGATTATGATAGAAAATCTCCTACTACAATTAAATTTTTTAAGAAAGTACAAAATAAAATGCATTATGCAGTATCTCATCAAACTGCAGCTGAAATTATATATAATAGGGCAGATTCAAAGAAAGAACATATGGGACTTACTAATTGGAAGAATTCTCCTAATGGAAAAATTATAGAAACTGATGTAGTAATTTCAAAAAATTATTTAAGCAAGGAAGAATTAGAAAGTTTAGAACTAATAGTTTCGGCATTTTTAGATTTAGCAGAAAATAGAGCTAAAAGACATATTCCAATGACAATGGAAGATTGGTCTAAGCGGATTGATAAATTTTTGCTTGCTGATGATTTAGATGTTTTAAAAGATGCTGGAAAAATTTCACATGAGATAGCTTGTGATAAAGCATTAACTGAATTTGAAAAGTATAGAGTAAAACAAGATAAATTATATAAATCAGATTTTGATTTATTATTAGAAGAAATAGATAAATAGTAATTTGAAAGTGTGGTGTATATATGAACTTATTTAAAAAATTCCCATTTAAAGATAAGCCAAATACTGCTGTTATTACCTGTGTTCATATACTCAATGAAACGCAACCTATATTATATGTTAGTCATGATGCTGATGACGGATGCTGGCAATTCCTATGTGGTAGAGAACACAGTGTTGAAGAATCAAAAATAGTTGCATTAGAAGAAATATATGAAATGGATAAATCAATAAAAAAAATAGCAAATTTGGATTATGGAAAAAAAGCATATAGAAAAGATAAAAATGGTAAGTGGTCTATTCAATAAATTACAACTTATAAAGTAGATTTATTCTACTTTTTCTTTTGGATTAAAAGTATGATATAATGGAATAGATTTAAAACGAGGAAGTGATAATTATGGCAAATGAAGAAAAAGGATTTCAAAAGAATAATATTCATTGGTATCCAGGACATATGGCTAAGACGAAAAGAGAGATTAAAGAAAAGTTAGATTTGATTGATATTGTTTATGAAGTTATTGATGCTAGAATGCCTAAATCTTCTAAAATTATTGATATTGATGATTTAATAAAGAATAAACCTAGACTTTTAATTATGACAAAATATGATTTATGTGATAGGAAGGAAACTGATAAGTTTATTTCTTATTATGAAAATTTAGGATATCAAGTGATTCCTGTAGATTTGATGAGTGGTACTAATGTTAAAAAAGTTATAGAGGCTAGTGAAGTTGTTTTAGAAAGTGAAAATGAAAAGAGGAAAGCTAAAGGGTTAAAGCCTAGAAATATTCGAGCTTTAATTTTAGGAGTACCTAATGCTGGAAAAAGTACATTAATTAATCGTTTGGTTGGGAAAAAAAGTGCTGGTGTTGGTAATAAGCCTGGGTTTACTAAGAGTTTAAGTTGGATTCGTATTCATAAAAATATAGATTTATTAGATACACCTGGTATTTTATGGCCAAAGTTGGAAGATCAAGAATCTGCTCATGTTTTAGCAAGTTTCTCTTCTATTAAAGAAGAAATTTTAAATGAAGATCAAATAGCTGCGTTTATTTTGAAAAAATTGTATGCTTTATATCCTAAGGCTTTAGAAGAGCGTTATGGTATAGATGAGTTAGATGATGATTTGATTGAAGCATATGATATTATTGCTAGTCGTAGAGGAGCACTTACTAAAGGTGGAGTTGCTGATTATGAAAGAGTTTCTCGTATTATTTTGCAAGACTTTAAAAATGGTTATTTTGGACCTATTACATTTGATAGGTTGACAGAAAAAGAATAAAATAATTATTCTTTTTTTATATTTGTGATAGAATAAAAATGGATTTGAGGTAAAGTTATGACAAAACAAGAAATATTTGAAAAATTAGAAGAATTAAATTTAGACAAAAGTAAATATATTATTATTGGTGGTGCTAGTTTAGTATGTCAAGATGTTTTAGATGAGACTGAGGATATTGATCTTGCCTGTAGTAGAGAAGTATTTGATTCTTTGGATTGGCCAGTAAGGGTAGAATATGGTTCTGAAATAAAATATAAAGACTGTTTTGATATTGATTATAATTTGTATGATTTAGAGCATATAGATATTATTGATGGATTTCAATGTAGTGATTTAGTTACTTGTTATGAGTTGAAAAAAAGTATGAATAAGCCAAAAGATAAGAAACTTATTCAGAAAGTAGAACTTATGGTATGTAGTCGTGATAATTATTATTTTGAACGTAAATTAAGAGAACAGGGTATTACATTGGTTGCTGGTGTTGATGAAGTGGGGCGTGGTCCTTTAGTTGGACCTGTTGTTGCAGCTTGTGTTATTTTGCCAGAGGATTTTTCTTTAGAGGGTCTTACTGATTCTAAAAAGTTAAGTGAGAAAAAAAGAGACTATTATTATGATGAAATTATGAGGCAAGCTGTTAGTGTTGGTGTCGGCATTATTTCAGAAAAAACGATAGATGAAGTTAATATTTATGAAGCAACAAAACTTGCGATGAAAGAAGCTATTTCTAATTGCAGTGTTAGACCAGAACATATTCTGATTGATGCTATGCCATTATCATTAGATATTCCAACTACTTCTATTATTAAGGGTGATTTTAAAAGTATTACGATTAGTGCTGCTAGTGTAATTGCTAAAGTTACTAGAGATAGGATGTTAGATGAATTAGATAAAAAGTATCCGATGTATGATTTTAAAGATAATAAAGGATATCCTACTAAAAAACATTTGGAAGCTATTGAGGAATATGGTATTATTCCGGAACATCGTAGGAGTTATGGTCCAGTTCGGGATTATTTAGAAAAACAACTTTCACTTTTTTAAGGTTATTTGTCGTTTTGTATAATAATATAAGTGAAGAAAATATTTTATTGACAAAATTATAAAATATTAGTATAAGTATATAGAGTTAAGGAGGCGTTTCATGTCAAAGAATTTAGTGATTGTCGAAAGCCCAAGTAAAAGTAAAACCATCGAGAAATACTTAGGTAAAGATTATAAAGTTGTTTCTTCTAAGGGACATATTCGTGATTTAGCAACAACTGGGCAATATGGACTTGGTGTTGATATTGAGCATGGTTTTGCACCTAATTATGTTCCTATTAAGGGTAAAGGCAGCATTATTAAAGAATTGAAGAAAGATGTTAAAGATAGTGATATGGTTTATCTTGCAAGCGACCCTGATCGTGAAGGAGAGGCAATTGCTTGGCATTTAAAAGATGCTTTAGGTATCAAGGATAATCAGTATAAGAGAATTTTATTTCATGAAATTACGCATGATAAAGTATTAGATGCTATAAAGAATCCTACAGTGATTGATGATAATTTAGTTAAAAGTCAAGAAACTCGTAGAATTTTAGATCGAATTATTGGTTTTCGTCTTTCTAAGTTATTACAAAGTAAAATAGGAGCTAAAAGTGCAGGACGTGTACAAAGTGTAGCATTAAAACTAATTGTTGATCGTGAAAGAGAAATAGATGCTTTTCATCCTGAAGAATATTGGACGATAACTGCAATATTTCCAGATTATGAAGCAGTGTTATTTAAATATAAAACTCGTGATATTGAGTTAAAGTGTGAAGAAGATGCTAATCGTGTTCTTGAGGCACTTGGTGATATCTATATTGTAGAATCAATTGAAAAAAAGGAAAAGTCTAAGAAAAGTAAATTTCCATTTATTACTTCTACATTACAACAAGAAGCTTCAACAAAGTTAGGCTTTCCAGCAAAGAAAACTATGAGTATTGCTCAAAAGTTATATGAAGGTGTAGATTTAGAGAACGAAACGGTTGGTTTAATTACTTATATGAGAACAGATTCTACTCGTTTATCTGATGATTTCGTTATACCTGCTAGAAAATATATTGAAGAAGTTTATGGTAAAAATTATGTAGGTTTTGCTAAGCAAAGCAAGAAAAAGGATAATGTACAAGATGCACACGAAGCGATTCGTCCTACTAGTGTAATGCGTACACCAGAGAAAGTTAAACCATTTTTAAAACCTGATGAATTTAAATTATATTCTTTGATTTATAAACGTACACTTGCATCACTTATGGCAGATGCTAAAGTAAATCAAACTACAATTATTTTTGATAATAACGATTATAAATTTAAAACTACAGGACAGCTTTTACTATTTGAAGGTTATCTAAAGATATATAAAGACTATGAGTCAAGTGAAGATAAGATTCTTCCTGAAATTAATGATAAGCAAGAGTGCGTTGCGACAGATGTTTCTAGTGAACAACATTTTACTAAACCTCCAGCAAGATATACAGAAGCTAAACTTATTAAAGAATTGGAAGAGTTAGGTATTGGTCGTCCTTCTACATATGCAAAGATTATTGATACGATTAAAGAACGTAATTATGTAGAAATGGTGGATAAGAAATTTAAACCTACGGAGATGGGAATTGAAACTACAGATAAATTACAGGAGTTTTTTAGTGACTTGATTAATGTAGAGTATACTCGTGATATGGAAGAGGATTTGGATAAAGTTGCTGAAGGAAAAGAAGTGTGGAATGAGTTATTAGCTAATTTTTATCAGCTATTTGAACCTCGTGTTAAGAATGCTTTTTCTGATATGGAGAAGAAGGCTCCAGAAGAAACTGGTGAAGTTTGCCCAGAATGTGGTAGTCCATTAGTTGTTCGTAATGGTCGTTATGGAGAGTTTGTTGCATGTTCTAATTATCCAACATGTAAATATATTAAGAAAGAAAAAGCAGAAGAAGTAGTTATTATGGATTGTCCTAATTGTGATGGTAAAATTGTTGAAAAGAAGACTCGTAAGGGTAAAATCTTCTATGGATGTCAGAACTATCCTAAATGTAAATTTGCCTCATGGGATAAGCCAGTTCCTAGAAAATGTCCAGAATGTGGTAATTACATGATAGAAAAAAACGGCAAGATAAAGTGTAGCAATTGTTCTTATGAAGAGAGTCAGTCTTAGCTAGATTGATTTTTTTCGCTTTTTATGGTATAATAAAGCCAAACTAGGGGGGATATTATGGCCGGTGGAAATATTCAATACTTTTTAGTGGGGCAAAATAAATTTAATCATCAATTTCAAATTATCGAGTTTTATCCTGAAGATTATTTATACGATACACATAGAAAATTAGAACAGTTAGATTTATTTTCTAGTGGTTTTCAAAATGAAGAAGAGTTAGTGCAGTTTTTATATGATAAGGGTAGACTTCCTAATTGTGATTATCATATGTCTATTGCTTTTTTGAAGGATAGAGATGTTAAATTTTATAATCCTATATATAATGATGGGCATAATAAACATTTAAGTGAGTTACGTGAGAGTGCTCAAGAGTCTTTACAAGATACTAGAAAAAGTATTAAACAAGGAAAAAAGATTATTAAGGATTTTTTTGAAAAAGTTAAAACTGAAGATAAATTATATAGTATGATTGTTTCTAATACTACTAATATTTATGGTAAGTTTTTAGATTATTTTAAGACTAAGGGTAAATTTGAAAATTTTTCTGATTTACAGAGTATGGATGGTGCTTGGTTTTTACGTTCTTATACTTTACTTCGAAATATTGTAGATGTTGAAAGTCATTATGAAAGATTAAGCAAAGCTTCTTCTGATTTTTATCGTGCTATGATTGAAGAAAAACAAGTAGATGATAGAAGAAAGTTAAAGGGAAAAAATATATTACGTAAAGAGATATTAGAAAAAGTAGATCCTTTAGTTTTGCCAGGACAATTAAGTTTGTTTGATTTTAATATGGACTCTGGACAATATTCTTTTTCTAAGAAATCTCCTACGGGTGTTATTTTAAAAAATGATATTAAAGAACCAAAACAAATTATTCCAGTTGGAACAACTAAGAAAAAGAAAACTACGATTCCTGATTATTCAGAAATTAGTGATTCTGAAAAAAGAGCTGCTATTTTTTCTACATTAAAATCAATTACTAAAAATCCTTTTAGAATTGGAAAGTATAACAATGTAGAATTTAATCCTAATTGTTTTCCTTTCTCAATTTCTTCTGAGCAACAAGAAAAACTTGAAAAGTATATGGATCGAAGAACACAAAAGAATTGTTACTATTATATACGCTATAATAGTATGATAGAAGAAGAAAATAAGAAAGGATTTTCCGTTTGTTATGAACTATATGAAGATAGGGATGCAGAAGCAAGAAGTCTTAGGACAAAATTTAAAAATCCTACTACTTTAAATAAGGCATATGCTTGGTGTGTTGTTTTTAATGAATGTTTAGTTCAACAACAAGAATATAACGAAGATCAATCATCTAATGATCCTTTTGAGAATGGTGGAAGTGGTGCTTATGTTAAAAAAAGAAACGGAGAAAACAATTCATAATTATTTGGATTATTTGAAGTATCAAAAGAATTATTCTGATTATACAATTGAAAATTATCATAGAGATATATTAGAATTTTTTGATTATTTAGATAGGGAAGTATTAGATTATAAAAGTGTTGTCTATAGTGATTTACGCTTTTTTCTCATGTATTTAAAAGACGAGAAAAAAGATAAGAATTCTTCTATTGATAGAAAGTTAAGTTCTTTACGAGGTTTTTATCAGTATTTAGCTAATGAAGGGATTGTTTCCAATAATGTTTTTTCTTTACTAAATGGTCCTAAGAAAGAGAAAAAACTTCCTAGATATTTCGAATATAATGAGTTAGAATCTTTATTTGAGGCTTGTGATTTATCTAATGCCTTGGGACAAAGAGATCGTTTAATTTTAGAAATGCTTTATGCTACAGGTGTTCGTGTTGGAGAACTTGTTTCTATTAAAGTTTCTGATATTAATTTTAGTAGTCGTACTATTTTAATTTTAGGAAAGGGTAATAAAGAAAGAATTGTTCCTTATGGAGACTATTGTGAGGAAATTTTAAAATTATATTTAAAAGATGGTTATTTATCTTTGAATAATCAAAATAGTCCGTATTTGTTTTTAAATGCTAGAGGAGGAAGACTTACCGAACGAGGTGTGAGGTATTTACTTGAAGAGATTATTAAAAAGACTAGTGTACAGAAAAATATTTCTCCTCATATGATTCGTCATAGTTTTGCAACTCATTTATTAAATCAAGGTTGTGATTTGATGACGGTACAAAAATTACTTGGACATGAGAGTATTAAAGCAACTCAAATTTATACACATGTTACAACAGATCGTTTAAGAAGTGTATATCAGAATAGTTTTCCTAGAGCTAGAATTGATTCTGATGATAAGTAGCAGTTGTAGAAAGGTGTAATCGTATGGAAGATTTTAATAAAGAAATATTACAGATTTTTAATAATTTAACGGCAATTCGTGAAGAAGGATTTTTAGAGGGAGTAGTAGGTGAGGAAAGAGTCCATTTGTTGGAAAAACATGTTAGGGATGTTTTTCGTGGTATTTATACTGAGGGAGAATCTATTTCTCAACCAGATTTATATCAATTTCCTATGAAGATTCAAAAGGCCATTGAACTCTATTCAGGTTCTGGTTTTACTAAGATAAATGGTTTCTTACGTCAACATCAAGGTTATGTTAAGGGGACTGGTGAAAAAATAGAAGATTTAGATTTAGCTACTTTTGAAACAAAAGAATATGATTTAGAGGGAGTAATTGATTCTTTAGATCTTGCGATTGATAAGTGTAAGAGTGATGTAGATTCTTTACTTTTTCGAGGTTGTGATTTAGCACAGTTTAAAGATTTAGGTGTTTCTTCTTTAGAAGATTTAGAATTATCTGTAGGAAAATCTTTCGTTGAACATTCTTTTTTATCTACAACAACTTCTTTAGGAGGTCAATTTACCACGTCTTCTCCAATTGTTTTAGCTATTCATGTTCCAGCAGGAAGTAGTTTTCTTCCTATGGATTCACAACTGGCATTGAAAGGAGAAGAGGAAGTGTTGTTAGAAAGAGAAACGATGTTTTCTATTGGTGGTGTAGAAAAAATTGGTGACCAATGTTTTGTATATATGAGGTCTACTCCTTTACAGAAGGAGATCGTACGTGATGTTGATAGTATTCATTTAACTGATAAAGATGAAAATCTTCATCTTTCTAGTTCTTTTGATGATGATTATGATAGTGAACTTTCTGCTATATTTGATGATGTTGATGATTTCACAGATTCTACTTCTTTTAAAAAGTGATTAGAGTTGTTTTATTGACAGATATCCTATCTTTGTTATAATAGAAAGTAAATTTTTGAAAGAAGGTATTTTGATGAGTTATGAATTAGGTTGGGATGTTAGTGGAAGACGTTGTATTGTAGATGCTATGGGTAACTGGGTTACTAATATACCTGCGGATATGGCTCCTGATGAAGTTATTCGACGATTAGAGAATGGTAAAATGAAAGTATTTGATGCTCGTAATCAGGGAATGCAAAATTGTCCAGCTGCTATGGTTGATACTAGTGAAAAGAATATAGTTGCCCCTAGAGAAGATTGGCCAATATATAATGCTATGATGGATTTATGGATGGCTGATGTTTTTCAAGACGATTTTAGAAGTACAGATGAAATATTTGATGAAGCTAAAAAAGTAAGAGATGCTGGAGGTAATATTGAAACAGTTGTTTATCGATATGTTTCTAAACCAACTAGAAGAGAAAGAGTAAAATAAAAATATAAGACAATATTACGAGATATTGTCTTTTTTCTTTGTTTTTCTTTTCAAATATGTTATATTTGCGATATAATGTTATTAGTTTGGTAGGTGATGTTATGGAGTTAGAGTTTTCTTCTCAAGAAGAGTTGTACCAGAGAGTACAGCCTGCTTTAAAGGCAAAACTTGCTGAATTACATCGTTTAGGTTATCCATATATCCAAGTAATCGATATCTGGAATTATTTAATCTATTCCAAATGGACCAAGGCTAAAGATTTAACATTGTCTGATATTGTTAGTGATATTTTACATGTTGATAATCGAAGATTGGATGAATATTTAAAAGGAAAACTGGCCAAAACGAGAAGAAGTCAAGATGATATAGAGACGATTTAGAGAGGTGGATAGGTATGAAAAAAAATAATAAAGGGAAAGGAAAAGTTATACGTACTGCTATTTTATTAGTTTTATTTGTTGGTATATTATGTTTCCTTTGTGTTCCTTTATTTAAAAATTTAAAATTTGGGTTAGACTTACAAGGAGGATTTGAAATCCTTTATAAAGTCGAATCTATTGATGGTTCTAAGATGACTCATGACAAGATTATGGCTACTTATAAAACATTAACTAAGCGTATTGATAGTCTTGGTGTTACAGAACCAGAAATTACTATTGAAGGGAATGATAAGATTCGTGTAAAACTTGCCGGTGTTACTAATCCAGAAGAGGCAAGACAACAGTTATCGACTGTTGCAACACTATCTTTTAGAGATGCAGATGATAATTTGTTGATGAGTAGTGATGTTTTAGTATCTGGAGGTGCTAAAGTGAGCCAAGATTCTTCTGGTAATCCTGCGGTTTCTTTATCCGTTAAAGATAAAGATGAGTTTTATAAGGTTACGAATAAGGTAAAGGATTATGACCAGAATTTAATTGTTATTTGGTTGGATTATAATGAAGAGGAAGATAGTTATGCTAGTGAAGGAAGTTTATGTGGGACAGATGGTTCTAATTGTTTAAGTGCTGCGACTGTTTCACAGGGATTTGCTAGTGATGTTATTATTCAAGGTAATTTTACAGAAGATCAAGTAGAAAATTTAGTTGATTTAATTAATAGTGGATCTTTACCAAGTAAATTAACGGAAATATCCTCTCAAACTGTAGGAGCATCTTTTGGTGATAATACATTGCAGACTACTTTTATGGCTGGTCTTATTGGTATTTTCTTAATTATTTTGTTTTTAATTATTGTTTATCGTTTTGCAGGATTTATTTCAGCAATATCTATGCTAATTTATACATTCTTAGTATTCTTAGTTTTCTGGGTAGTTGGGGGTGTTTTAACCCTTCCTGGAATTGCTGCTTTAATTCTTGGAATTGGTACAGCAGTCGATTCAAGTATTATTACATTCGCTAGAATTAAAGATGAGTTATATCGTGGTAAGAGCTTACCAATGGCATTTAAAGAAGGAACTAAGGAAAGTTTTAGTGCTATTTTAGATGCTAACGTTATAGTTTTACTAGTTTCTATTATTATGTTTATTTTTGGTGAATCTAGTATTAAAGGATTTGCTACTATGCAGATTATTACAGTTGCTATTATTATGGTGACTATGGTTGGTCTTAATAGATTGTTATTAAAATTGTTTATTAAAACTAATTACTTTAATGATAAGACAAAATTATTTATTAATGTAAAACCTGAAAATATTCCAGATGTTTCTAAGAATGAAGAAGTTAAGGTTGTTCCTTTAAAGAATTTTAATTTCTTTAAATATACAAAACAATTTGTTGGTTTATCTATTATCATCTTAGTATTAGGTGTTGTAATGTTTTTTGTACAAGGGCTTAATTTAAGTGTTGAATATCAATCTGGTAGTGATATTGCTATCGTTACTGAAGAAAAATTAACAGAGAAAGCACTTAATAAAGATTTAAAAGAATTAGGTTTAGAAAAACGTGATATTGAAATTACAAAAGATGAAACAAATATCTTAGTTAATGATGTTCTAGAAGGGGACGAAGTTGATAAAGTTACTAATTATTTTGAAGAGAAGTATGATGCTCAAACAAATATTGGAGTTGTTTCTAATATTGTTCAACAAGAACTTGTTAAAAATGCAATCCTTTCTGTACTGCTTTCATTGCTAGGAATTATTATTTATATTTCTATTCGTTTTAAATTTAGTTATGCTGTAGGCGGAGTTGTTTCATTACTTCACGATGTATTATTTATCTTTGCATTGTTTGTTGTATTCCGTTTACAAATTTCTACTATGTTTATAGCAGCTATCTTAGCTATTATTGGATATTCTATTAATGATACAATTGTTACTTTTGATAGAATTCGTGAAGAATTAGCTAGTGTTCCAGAAAAGAAATTAACAAAAGAAGTTGTATGGCAAGTTACTAATAGAGCTATTTGTGAAACATTTGTTAGAACAGTTCATACATTCTTATCAACATTGATTCCAATTGTAATATTAATATTCTTAGGATCAAAAGAAATATTAACATTTAATTTAGCAATGTTATTTGGATTTATTGCTGGTGCTTATTCATCTATTTATATTGCTGCTGTTATATTTGCAACAATTGAATCTAAAAATATTGGCAAACCAAAGAAGAAAAAAGTTATCTATACAGATGAGTATGAGGAAAAACAGATTAAAGGTATTAATTGTTAGTTGACTGGAGGTGGTACTTTGTCTCATGCAAAAGATGAACTCACAGTTCAAGATGTTTTAGAACATGCTAAAACATATATTAAAGATGAAGAACAATTACAATTTATAGAACAAGCTTATCTTTTTGCTAAAGAAAAGCATGCTGGTCAATATCGTAAAACGGGTGAAGATTATATCATTCACCCTTTAAATGTTGCGATGATTTTGACTACTATTTATGCGGATTATCAAACGATTGCTGCAGGTTTTTTACATGATGTTTTAGAAGATTGTGATTGTACCCCAGAGGAGATGGAGGAAAAGTTTGGTAGTGAAGTTACTAAACTTGTTCAAGGGGTTACTAAACTTAGTAAAATTCATTTTTCAACTGAAAATGAGTATTTGATTGATTATTATAAAAAAATTATTGTTGGTATGAGTGAAGATGTTCGAGTTATTATTATAAAACTTGCTGATCGTCTTCATAATATGCGTACTTTGTGGGCAACTCCACCTGATAGACAAAAGGTGAAGGCTAAAGAAGCTTTAGAAATTTTAGCACCAATTGCTCATCATTTAGGTATTCATAAAATAAAAAGTGAACTTGAAGATTTAGCTCTTCGTTATTTAAAGCCTGATGTTTTTTATGATATTGCTGAAAAGTTAAATAAAACAAAATTGGAACGTGATAGAACAGTTGTAGAGATGCAACAAGAAGTTTCTGATTTGTTAACAGAACATCATATTAATCATGAGATTAAAGGACGAGCTAAGTGTATTTATAGTATTTATAATAAGTTAAATAAGGGTAAAAAGTTTAGTGATATTTATGATTTGCTTGCTTTACGTATTTTAGTTCATACGGAACAAGAGTGTTATTTAGCATTAGGTATTATTCATTCTAAATTTAGACCTTTACCAAAGAGATTTAAAGATTATATTGCGATGCCTAAACCTAATATGTATCAATCTTTGCATACTACTGTTTTTGGAATAGATGGATATTTATTTGAAATACAGATTCGTACATATGATATGGATGAAGTTGCTGAAAATGGTATTGCTTCTCACTGGGCTTATAAGGAAAATAAAGGGTCTAATAAAACTGCTAATTTACAGTCTACAACAGAACAAAAGCTTCAGTTTTTTAAATCGATAATCGATTTAAGTAAAGATAAAATGAGTAGTGAAGAGTTTGTTAATAGTGTTAAAGATGAAGTGTTAAATAATAATATTTATTGTTTTACACCTAAGGGAGATGTTATTGAATTACCTAGGGGAGCTACTCCAATTGATTTTGCTTATAAGATTCATACTAAGGTAGGAGAGACTACTACTGGAGCGATTGTTAATAATGCGATTGTTCCACTAAATTATGAATTACAAAATAATGATATTGTTCGTATTATTACTAATAAAAATGCTACTCCTTCTATGGAGTGGATTAACATTGTTAAAGCTACTACTACCAGAAATAAAATTAAAAATTTCTTTAGTAAAAATGAAAAAGAAGTATATATTGAACGTGGTAAATATACTTTAGAAAAAGAACTTCGTAAGAAAAAATTAGCTATTTCTGAGTTTTTAAATGATGAAAATTTAAAAGAAATTTATGAAGAATTTAAAGTGGATAGTCTGGATGATATTTATTTATCGATTGGTAATGGTAAAATATCTGCGTTATCTATTATTAATTTTATTTGTAAGGATCAAGATACTCCACAGCCTAAAGTGGTAAAAGTCACTTCTAAAAGTATGGATGCAGATATTATCGTTAGTGGTATTGATAAAGTAAAAGTTAATCTTGCTAACTGTTGTTGTCCTGTCTATGGAGATGACATTATCGGATATATTACTAAAGGTAATGGTATTACAGTTCATAGGACTAATTGCCATAATCTAGAAATGTTAGAGACTAGAACATTAGAGGTTCGCTGGAATACTAATGTTAATAAAAGATATCTTACGAATTTATTAATTTATTCAAACACTCATGAAAATCATATGTTGGAGTTAATGCAAACAATATCTAATATGAATGTTAGTGTTGATGGTATTCATATGATGAGTAAGGTGGGTACTATTCTTTATAGTGCTAGTGTATATGTTACTGGTCTTGATCAATTAACTAAACTTATTTCAACATTGGAAAAACAACCTTATGTTGATCATGCCGAAAGGATGATGCGATGAGAGTCTTGATACAAAGAAGTGGCAAAGCTTCTGTTACAGTAGATAGCCATGTTGTAGGTGCTATTGATTCAGGTTTAGTTGTTTTTGTTGGTTTTACTGATGGAGACTCTATTAGTCAAATAGAATATCTGGCAAAAAAAATAGTTAATCTTCGGATTTTTCCAGATGAAGAAGGTATTATGAATAAAAGTATTTTAGATTATGGAGGTAAAATTCTTTCTGTTTCACAGTTTACGCTATATGCAGATTGTAAAAAAGGAAATCGGCCTAGTTATATTGCTGCTATGAATAATTATGAAGCGATTCACTTTTATGAATTATTTAATGATGAGTTGCGTAAATATGTAGAAGTAGAGACTGGAGAGTTTGGGGCTGATATGGATGTAGCAATTACTAATATCGGTCCTACCACTATTTGGTTGGAAAGGTAGATGCCTTTGTTTAAAAAAGAATTCAATTATCCCTTAATCAATTTCACAGTATTTCTATTTTTACTATTTATTGGAATTAGTAATATAGAGTATATTGTGAAGTTTTTTTTAAATATTTTGTCGATTTTATTTCCGTTTTTATTAGGATTTATTGTTTCTTATGCAATGAATCCTTTTGTTTTGTTTTTAGAAAAAAAAGTATCTAGAAGATGGGCTATTGTATTGGTGATTATCTTACTTATTTCTCTTGTATTGTTTCTTTTTATATCTATACTTCCTATGTTGTATCATCAAGTTGCGGGATTTAGTATTCAATTGATACAAATATTTAGTAATTTGGATGAGAAGTTTTCTTTTTCTTTAGAATTACAGGATATTTTTACTAAGATTTCTTCTTTTGTTATACAAAGTGTTGGTAAAGTTACTTTTGCTACGACAGTGGATGTTTTCTTTTCAATAATTCATTTTTTTAGTCAATTCTTTTTAGTAACCATTAGCTTTGTTTATTTTTTATTTTATATGGAGGATATTAGGAAAAAGTTAAAATGTGTATTACAGGCAAGATGTTTTAGACTTTATTGTTTTTTGCAGCAATTGGATAAAAATATGATTTGTTATGTTAAAAGTTTAGGTCTTTTTATGTTTATACAGTTTATTGAATATTCATTGCTATTTCTGATTATTGGTCACCCTTATTGGTTGGTGCTTGGAATTTTAATTGGAATTTTTACTGTTTTACCATATATTGGCGGATTGCTTTCTAATTTAATTGCTATTACTTCGGCTTTTATGATTTCTAAAGAGTTATTTTATCTTACATTGTTTGTTTCTTTTTTCTTTCCTATTATTGATGAATATATTATTTCTCCAAAAGTTTATGGTAAGAAAAATGATATTCATCCAATCGTTACCGTTCTTTTACTTAGTTTGGGCGGAACTATTGGAGGGATTTTAGGTGTTGTTTTAGCTATTCCTATATATTTATTAATTCGCACTACAGTGTTATTTTTTAAAGATGATATGAAAAGAGGAGTACATTCTTTGAAAGATGTATTATAATGATTAGTAGGGGATGAGGTTATGCTACCTATTAATTATGATCATAGTGATTTAGTAAAACAATTATGTGATGTTGGACGACAGTTTTCTAGATGTAAAACAGTTGAAGAACGTTTTCTAGTTTATGAAACTTATTTGGGTCTTGTAGATTCTTATTTTACTGCTACCGGAAAAGAGTATTGTAATAAAAAATTGTATAGATCTTTTGTCAAAGAAGGGGAGAACTTCTTTTTTGAAGTGTGTGCTTCTAATTTCAATAATTTTGTTATAAATAAAGATTTTCATGCTAATCTCATGTTGTCTTGTTATGCACAATTGGATTCTTTTTTTCAAGATTTTTGTGAATCTTCTTATTGTGGTCGCTTGGAAAAAAAGAAGCTTTCTCCTATTAATGAAGAAATTGATGAAGATTGTGCTTTACTTATGAAATTTTTCCGCGAGGAAGCTCCAGAATTATGTTCTTTATATCAGATGGTAGTTGATTCAGGAAATCTTTATGCGATGGGTGAAGATGATTGGTTGAGAGAGGGATTATCTATTTTTAATTTAGTTCAGAAGAAGGCTAATGTCTTTGTTAGTCCTTCTAATCCTTCTTTTAAAGAACTTTCTCTTGTGCCACATGAACTTGGTCATGTAGAAGAATTTCGTTATTTTCTGGATTATTCTCCTGTTATGGACACTTTACGATATTTTGCGTCGGGCTGTTTGTCAGAAGTTGTTTCTACTTATTATGAGCAGTTGTTTTTAGAGTTTTATATAAATCATGGTAATAGACGTGACGATGCTCTTTTGGGTATGGTTAATCATTTCGAAAAGGGGCTTAATGATATATGGGATAGTTATGTACTTGCGTTACTTCCAAAAAAAGTTTAGAGGAAATCAAGGATACGAATGTAGAGTTAAGTAGTACAGAAACTGAACTTATGGAGTTGGGTCTTCTTTCTCCTTCTTGTTTATCGGAAGAAGATAGAATTATAAGTGTTGGAATTTCTCCTATTTATGCCTATGGATTTTTACTTGCTAATTATTTTTTAGAACATCCTGATAGTTATACTTTGTTTCAAGAAAAGAAGAATCAGAGTTTTTCTCCCGAGTTTTTGGAGAGCTTAGGAATTACAACAGAAAGTTTGAGTAAGACTTTAGTTAAAAGAGGAGAAAGACTTTTTGGAAGATATATGGATTGATGATTAAAATTGACAATATCTTCTAGATTCGTTATAATATGTCATAAATTAATAAGGGGAGAGAGTATTTATGGAAAAGGAAATGACAGATTTAACAGATTTGCAGCTTACTATGGCATTGATTTTGGATGATAAGGGAATTTCTTTAGAAGAACAACGTGGAAAACAGGTAACTATTGATACTAATTCTATTAGTGTTGAAGAAAGAAAATATGGTAGTGATTGGAATTCTATTACGAAATGTTCTGTATCTATTGATGAAGAAGCTCAGACTATATCAATTACTAGTAACTCTTGTCTTGCTGAAGGAATTACACCACTAGCATTTGCTGATGGTTTATATCGTTGGCATGAGACACGTCAAAATATTGATGAAACATATCAACTTTTTGATGGAAAGGTGCAATATTCTAAAATAACGCGTCGTAGAGGTTCTCGAGAAGATGATTTAGGTGGAGGAGTTCCTGGTGAGGTTCATATCGATGAAGAAACTGCTACTTATGAATTACCAGAGGGATATAGAATAACTGATGGTATTGGTGTTTTTTCTAATCAAAGAGTCGTAAAAGAACATAAAAAAAGTGTTTTTTAAATTATTGCAAAAACTAAAAAAGTACTATATAATAAGTGTGACTTCTTTGGAAATAGTATATTTTATGAATTAAATAGAGAGAGTATGGTTGGTGGAAATACTTTATGAAGTAAGATAGAAGACATCCAAATAAATAGAAGCGGTTAACCTCGTTATTGGTTATTAAGAGTATAAATTAAGGTGGCACCACGGAATTCCCGTCCTTAGAGGTAGCCATCTTTTTATTTTAGGAGGAGATTTTATGATACAAAAACCAAAGGGATGTAATGATATTTATGGAAGAGAGGCAAAAATTTGGAAGTATGTAGAGAGTATCATTGATGCTACTATGGAGAAATATAACTATAATTATATTCGTACACCAATTTTTGAGTCTACTGAATTATTTCACCGTGGTATTGGAGAGAGTACTGATATTGTAACAAAAGAAACTTATGATTTTGTTGATCGTGGTGGAAGAAATATGACACTTCGTCCAGAAGGTACCGCAGGAGTATGTCGTAGTTATGTTGAAAATAAAATGTATGGGGATCCAAATCAACCTGTAAAAGTTTATTATAATGGTACTATGTATCGTTATGAAAGACCACAATCAGGTCGTGACCGTGAACTTACTCAATTTGGTATGGAAGTTTTAGGAAGCGATGATCCTATGAGCGATGCTGAGGTTATTTCACTAGCGGTTAATATTTATAAAATGTTAGGATTAAAAGAAATTAAAGTTAATATTAATTCTTTAGGAGATAAAGAATCTCGTGATATGTATCGTAAGGCTTTAATTGATTATTTTAAACCTCATATTTCTGAACTTTGTGAAGATTGTCAAACTAGACTTGAAAAGAATCCACTTCGTATTCTTGATTGTAAAGTAGATGCTGATAATGAGTTGTTGAAGAATGCTCCAAAGACTATTGATTATTTGAATGATGCAAGTCGCGAGAGATTTGAAGCTGTTAAAGATTATCTTGATATTATGCAAGTTAGCTATGAAGTAAATCCTAATATTGTACGTGGTCTTGATTATTATAACCATACAGTGTTTGAAATAGAAGCAAAGGTAGAAGGATTTGGTTCTAACAATGTACTTGGTGGTGGAGGTCGTTATAACCATTTATGCAGTGAAATTGGTGGGCCTGAAACTCCTTGTATTGGATTTGCATCAGGAATTGGAAGAATTGTTCTTGCTTTAGAATTAGAACAAATTAAATTACCAATCGTCGAGGATATTGATTTATTCTTAATGTATGTAAATGAAGATGAGAAGAAGTATGCTGCTTATTTAGCACAAGAGTTACGTATGGCTGGATTTATTGTTGATACTGAATATACTGGACGTGCTTTAAAAGGACAATTTAAACAGGCAGATCGACTAAATGCTAAATATATTGCTATTTTAAATAGTGAAGATTTAGATAACAATGAAATTAAAATTAAAAATAATAAAACAAAAGAAGAAGAAATTATTAGTTTAGATGTTTTGATTTATTATTTGGATGAGAAATTAAATACTGGTGTTGAAGATATCGATGATGAATGTTCTTGTGGTGGAGAATGTGATGGAGATTGTCATTGTCATCATCACCATGAATAATTAGTGAGGGATGTATATGAAAGAGATTAAAAATAATAGTTTACAACTTAGTGATGTTTCTCGTAATGTTACTTTGTATGGCTGGGTAGCTAAGAAACGTGATTTGGGTGGCGTTTGTTTTATTGATTTAAGAGATAGAAGTGGTATTGTTCAATTAGTTGCTCGTGAGGGAGAAGTTTATGATATTGCGAGTAGTTTAAAGAGTGAATCTGTTTTAAAAGTAAATGGAGTAGTTATGGAGAGGGAAAGTAAAAATCCTAATATGGAAACCGGTGATATTGAGGTTGAACTTTCTTCTATTGAAGTGTTAAATTCTGCAACTGATTTACCTTTTGAAATTACTGATGATACAACAGCTTTAGAGGATACAAGATTAAAATATCGTTATTTAGATATTCGTCGTAATCCTATTAAAAATAATTTAATTACTCGTCATAAAATAATGATGGCTGTACGTAAGTTTTTAGATAAAGAAGATTTTGTTGAAGTAGAAACACCAGTTTTATGTAAATCTACTCCAGAGGGAGCAAGAGACTATTTAGTTCCTAGTCGTGTTAGCAAGGGTAAATTTTATGCTCTTCCTCAATCTCCACAGTTATTTAAGCAACTTTTAATGGTTGGTGGAATGGAAAGATATTTTCAGATTGCGAAATGTTTCCGTGATGAAGATTTAAGAAGTGATCGTCAACCGGAGTTTACACAAGTGGATTTAGAGATGAGCTTTGTTTCAGAAGAAGACGTTATGGGGCTTACTGAGAAACTTATTGCCGCTATTTTTAAAGAAGTAAAGGGTATTGATATTGCTTTACCACTTCGTCGTATGAAGTATGATGATGCTATTCGTTATTATGGATCTGATAAACCAGATTTACGTTTTGATATGAAGATTCATGATGTTCATGATATTTTTCAAACTACTGAGTTTGGAGTATTTCAAAATGCATTAGGTGAAGATAGTAGTATTGTTTGTATTAAAGTTGATGGTAAGAGTGAGGAATTTTCTAGAAAGAAGATTGATGCTTTGACTGAATACATTAAAACTTATAAAGTAAAAGGTCTTCCTTATGTAAAATATGAAAACGGAGAATTTACTTCTGGTATTAGTAAGTTTTTATCTGATGATGAGAAAAAAGCATTGATAGAAGAATTAGAACTTAAAGATAAAGATATGTTATTCTTTGGTGCTGATAAGAAAAATATTGTTTATACAGCAATTGGTGCACTACGTTTGAAGTTAGGTAAAGATTTAGGATTAATTAAGAATGATGATTATCAATTGTTATGGGTAGTAGAATTTCCATCTTTTGAATGGAGTGAAGAAGAAGGTCGTTATCTTGCTTGTCATCATCCATTTACAGCACCTCTTGATAGCGATGTTGATAAACTTCTTACGGATAAAGCACATTGTTATTCTAAAGCATATGATATAGTTATTAATGGATATGAAGCAGGTGGTGGATCTATTCGTATTCATGATGAGAATGTTCAAGAAAAAATGTTTCAAGCTTTGGAATTGTCACAGGAAGATATTGAAGAAAAATTTGGTTTCTTTGTAGAAGCCTTAAAATATGGAACTCCACCTCATGGAGGGCTTGCGCTAGGACTTGATCGTTTAACTATGTTACTTAGTGGTACTGATAATATTCGTGATGTTATTGCTTTCCCTAAAACTACCAGTGCAAGTGATTTAATGAGTGAGTGTCCAAATACTGTGTCTAATGAACAATTAAATGAATTAGCTATTTCTGTTAAATCATAAGAATTATCATTTGATAATTCTTTTTCTTTCTTGTTTTTGAATTACAGTTTTGATATACTGTTTTTGTAAAGGATATGAGAGTCATGAAAGAGGAAAAAGTAAAAAAAGCAACTAATGCTAAGGTTCGTGCTTTGATTGAAGAAAGAAAAAAAAGAACCAAGAAGAGAAAAGAAGCAAAGAAATTAAAGATTTCAGATATTAAACATAGTGAGGGAGCTCATGTTGGGCATTTATTACACCGAATTAAAGCTAAAGAAGCTCAATTAACTTTTGCTTGTGTTTTAATAGTTCTTTCTATTATTTTAGTTAGTTTGTATTTTGTTTTTTCTTCTGTTAGAGAACCTATTCGTTATAATACTATTAAAGTTGGGGAGTTTGAAGTCACATTTGATGATAGAGGAGAAAGCTTAGGCAATATCGTAGATTTGACACCAATTCGTCCTATGAGCTTGGAGGAAGGCGAAAAAACGCAATCTTATCAAGTTAAGATTGTAAATACTTCTGCTAAAGCGCAATCTTTCCAGATTAAACTTATGAAGGATGTAGCTATGGTACGCGAAGATAAATGTGCTGATATTCAATTGCCTATGCAATATATTCGCTATCAGATTGATGCTTATGATCCACAAATCTTAGATACTGCTGAACGCTCTCCAGTTCTTTATAGTGATACATTAAATGCTGGTGAAATTAGATTTGTTGAAGTTAGACTATGGGCCGATGAGACTGTTCCAAATGAATATATAGATTTTCATTATCATGGAAAGCTTGCTGTAAAAGCAATGAAGACTGCTAAATAATTAGCAGTCTTTTTTTGAAAATAAGAAGTTTTCTATTATTTTATATGTTAAATCTGGGTATTCTAAATAAGAAAAATGAGTGGCTTTAGGATAAATCACTAGTCCAGAATTTTTTACTTTCTTTTTTATTAGTTTTGCATCTTTTAATGGGGTATCACAATCTTTTTCACCCCATAATATTAAAGTCTCTGGTTCAATATAATTAAGAAAGGCTTTTAAATCTTCTTTTATAACATTTTGAAATGTTTTAGTCATATTGGGTGGTAAAGATTTATAATCTGCTGATCCAAAAATTTGCAATAATGCTTTGTGATATTTTTCTTTCGATTTTTTAGGTAATATTTTTTTGATTTGTTTTAATAATTTATATATTTTTTCTTTTATCCAAGTTTTTACTTTTTTCTTTCTTTTGATTCCAGCACTGTCTATTAAGATTAGTTTATCTATGTCTTCTTTATAGTATCCTGCTAATAATGTGGCAATTCTTCCGCCAAATGAGTGTGCAATAATAATGGGGTTTATAATTTTTTTGTCGTACATAAAATCTCTAATGATATTAGTATAATCGTAAATTGTTAAATCCTTACTAGGAAATGGGCTATTTCCAAATCCTGGATAGTCAATGATATAAATTGTAAAGTTTTCTTGTAATTTATTTATTAAATAGGTGAAGGTTTTTCTAGTGTTTCCCCAACCAGGTAGGATTAGTATGACTTTTTCTTTCTGTCCATATTTTTCATAATAGATAGAGTAGTCGTCTTGATTATAATACATAAGATCACCTGTTATAGTGTATTCTTACTTTTAGAATTTGTTAGTATAATCCTTTTTCTTAAAATGCTTGTATATTCTATTTCAATTATGATATAATATAAGTGTCAAGGAGATGCGAAATCTGTTCTCATATAAAACCGACTAAAGTGACGATACGGGAGTTCCGATCAGTTATCGGTGTTGAAGACCTTCCACTTATACGTGGGTAGGGATCCTAAAGATAACGTACGAACACCCACCTGTGGAAATGCAGGTTTTATCGTTGGGCAGAACGCTCTTCCTTGACTTTTTGTTTGATTTTTTTTGGATTTTATGGTATAATAACCACACAAGGGGGAATAGCCTATGTTAGTGCTTCCAATTGTCAATCGTGGTAGAATCATGCATGTTAAGATAAGTTTAAAAGATGCGGAGAAAATTCATAATAGTGTTATTCTTGAAGGTACTAAAGAAAGTGATGTTATTGTAAATCAGCAACCATTTTCTGAGTCTAGTTATTTAAATGATAAAGAGGATAGCAGTGTTGTTAATTTTATTCGTAATACATCGTTAATTAGCCATAACGATTTTTTAGTTACTACTAGAGAAGAGTCTGAATCTAATCGCTATGATGTGTATCAAGTTAAACAACCGCCAAAATTTATTAATGCGGCACTTGACAATTTGTATGCTAGTGCTATTACGGATATGAGAAAAGAAATTCCTAATGTAAAAAAAGGGCGTTATTTATCTTTTGAAAAATTGGGGCTTGGTAATCATTTGACAGATGAGAAGCTTTCTAGACTTCAGCAGATTGTTCGAACTGAACGTAATAGTAGTCGTTGGCCACAATTGTTTGAGCAAGCAGGTATTGCTGATATACCTCGTACGTTAGAGTTTTTAAATCATTTTGATTGTACTATAATTAGTGATACAACACTTCCTGAAGAGACTATTCAAACATCTATTGCTGCTATGGAACCATTAAATACACAAGAATATCGTAATTTAAAAAAATATTATCAAATGGCTCAATCTAATCAGGATATTTATTCTAGATTATCTGTTGCTTATCATTCTATTTATAACCAACCATATCGTTTGATTATGTCTGAAAAACAAAAGAATCGTGTTAATATGGAAAATTATCAAGTAGCTAAGCAAAAGATTAAAGTTCCAAATGAAGTTATTAATGAGGTACATGATTATGCAAAAGCAGCCTAAATTTTTGAATCGTTTAGAAATATTAATAGGGCATGATAATATACAGACTTTAGCTAATAAGTCTGTTTTCATTTTAGGAATTGGTGGCGTTGGTGCCTATGTTTGCGAAGCTCTTGCGAGAAGCGGAGTGGGCAGACTAGTTTTAGTTGATTCTGATATCATCGATATCACTAATATTAATAGGCAAATTATTGCTCTTCATTCTACTATAGGTAAGAAAAAAGTAGAAGTGATGAAAGAAAGAGTTTTAGATATCAATCCTCAGTGTCAGGTGGAAGTTTATGATATGTTTTTAGATAATGATTTATCTATTTTGGATAAAGTAGATGTTGATTTTGTAGTTGATTGTTGTGATACTGTTTCTACAAAGAAAAATATTATATCTTATTGTACTAGTAAAAATATTTCCTTTCTTACTTGTTTAGGAACGGCTAAAAAGTTTAATCCTAGTTTGTTAGAGATTACGGATTTATCTAAAACTTATAATGATCCTCTTGCTAGAATTTTGAGAAAATATGTAAAGGATAGTCATATTATTTCTAAAATACCGGTTTGTTTTTCTAGCGAATTACCAGCAGATGTTAAAGAATTGGGATCTACAGCTTTTGTTCCAAGTAGTGCTGGGCTGTTGATTGCGAGTTATGTAATCCGTAATCTTTTGACAAAATAAGACTCGGTAGGTAAATTTTGATTAATTGAATCTGTGAATACTATAATAAAAATAAAACAAAAGAATGTAAACAAAATCGTTTACATTCTTTTATTATCGTCTGCTACTTTTACTTGCTTGTTTATCATAATATTTATTTAATGATTCTTGTAATAATACTCCAATGGCTTCTAATTTCTCTACATCATAGTTATTATCTATTTCCTCATAAGTACCAAATATATTAGGATAAAAGTCAATTGGTCCATGGTCACTAGTAGAAGTATTAAATGCTTTTATAGTATATCCTTCTGTATTGGCAATGACCGAATCAAAGGTGTGTACAACGAGTTCTGTAGGTTCTTCTATTTCAAATCGTAATATTTCTTTATCCTCTTCTTTTTCTTTAGTAAGCATTACTCCATAACCACAGCTGATAGTTTGTATGTTACCTTTTCCCTGTGTTGCAGATATTGCTTCGGCAAGTATATCGCTGTCTATTAATTGATCAGTTTTATCGTGTAGATATAAAAATAAGTTTTTTGATATTCTTTCGTCGTAATGATTATTCACTTGTAACATATGATCTAGTTCTTCCATTGATTTTTGTAGGTTTGCATTTTTTTGGCGTTGTATAAATCCAATTTTTTCTTGTGTGTTCATTATAAATCTTTCCTTTCTTTTTAAAACTTTCTATATAATCCAATTGCTTTTCCTAAAATAGTTACGTTTTTTAGGATGATTGGTTCCATAGTATCATTTTCTGGTTGTAGTCTAAAGTAACCATTTTCTTTATAAAATGTTTTTACTGTAACTTCATTGTTATCATTCATTGCGACTACTGTCTCACCATTATTAGCAGTATTTTTTCTTTCTACAATTAAGATATCTCCATCATAAATTCCTACATTAATCATAGATTCACCACTAACTTTTAGAGTAAATATCTCATTTCTTGTGGTAAATAAATTTGTTGGTAAGGCAAAATATTCATCTGGCATCTCGATTGCTTCTATCGGACTTCCTGCAGTTACTTTACCAAGTAGGGGAACTTCTACAACATTTTCATCTTTTTCTATATATTCATTTGGTACTAATACTTCTATCGTTCTGTTTTTACCATTTCCTTTAGAAATATATCCTTTTTCTTCTAGCTTTGTTAAATGAAAATGTATGGTTGCTGGTGAATTTAGATGTGCTTCTTCACCGATTTCTCTAACTGTTGGGGGATAACCATATTGGGCAATCCATTTTTTTATGATTTGTAAAATCATTTCTTGCTTAGTTGTCAACTTTTCCATGTATTTCCCTCCTTTTATATAAACAGTTTAGCATTAGTAGTGTAAAATGTCAAACAAATGTTTTAAAAATCTATTGACACGAACAATTGTATGATATATACTTGAGGTGTAATGAAGGGAGAGATGTGTATGAATATTAAAATGAAAAAAATTGTAAAAGAGGGGTTATGGCTATTTCTTCTTTATACTTTTATTACTTTATGTTTACTTTTAGCAACAGATAGAATTGAGAGACTAGAGCAGCTAGAAGGTGATTTTAGAAATACAAATAGTAGTGTTTCTGTTAATTTTGGGAAGTAATCAATTCGCTTTTATGTTATACTACTATTAGGTGATTTTATGAATAAAATAATTTTGGTAGATGGTAACAATTTGTTATTTCGTAGTTTTTATGCTACTGCCTATCAAGGCGTGATTATGAAAAATTCTAAGGGGTTTCCTACTAATGCATTGTATGGCTTTATTAATATGATGCACAAGATTGTAGAAGAGGAAGCTCCTTCTTATATTATGGTGGCTTTTGATAAAGGTAAAACTTTTCGACATGATAAGTATGATGAATATAAGGCTGGTAGAAGTGAAATGCCAGATGAATTGCGATTACAATTTCCTAAAGCAAAAGAAGTTTTAGATGCGCTTGGTATTAAGCATTTTGAAATTGATAATTATGAAGCGGATGATATTATCGGCACTCTTTCTTTAGAAGTTGAAAACCGTGATGATTTTGTTGCCACTATTATTAGTAGTGATAAAGATTTATTACAACTTGTTAGTGATAAAGTTGTGATGAAGTTATTGAAACAAAGTGGTCATATTATGATGACAAAAGAAGAATTTGAAAAAACTTATCAAGTTCCTCCGATTCGTATGATTGATTTAAAAGCCTTAATGGGGGATGCTAGTGACCATATTCCTGGGGTCAAAGGAATAGGGGAAAAGACTGCTATTAATTTACTTTCTAAATTTGAAAGTTTAGATAATCTATATAATCATATTGATGAAGTGACAGGAAAGACAAAAGAAAAATTACAGAATGATAAAGATAGTGCCTATATGAGCTATGATTTAGCAACTATTTATCGAGAAGTTCCTTTAGATTTTACCTTAGAGGACTGTAAATATACAAGAGAGAATACAAAAGAATTTAAATCATTATTAGAAGAGTTTGAATTTCATTCATTATTAAAAAAGTTTCATTTAGAAGGAGAAAATAATGATGCTTTAGTTGAAGTGAAAAAAGAGAGTGAAGATATTAAAATCTTACCAATAGATGAATTGAAGTCTAATACATTTTCTTTTTATGTAGAGACTAGGGGAAGTGTTTATAGTAAAAGTGAAGTTTTAGGTGTTGGTATCTATGATGGTATGTCAGGTTATTTCTTATCTAAAGAGGAATTAGTAAAACATAAAGATTTGTTTTCTGGTAGTAGTTTTAAATATACATATGATTTAAAGAAAGATATTGTTGTTTTACATTCTTTAGGTATTGATGTTAATAATGTTACTTTTGATACTATGATTGCAACATATTTACTTGATTATGTGGTAAAAGATGATATTAGTTTTGTAGCACAAGCTTTTGATGTTAAACTTCCTTTATATGATGATTTGTTTGGTACTGAAAAAAGGCCGAAAGAAGTTAGTTTAGAAGTATTACGTGATGTATGTTGTCGTAAAGCCCAATTTATTTATGATACACGTAATCAGTTATTAGAAGAGTTACAAAAGAATAATGAATTAGATTTATTTCAAAAGATTGAGATGCCATTATCTAGAGTACTTGCTGATATGGAGTTAACTGGTATTAAGGTTGATGTAGATTATTTAGATAAAGTGGCTAGTGAATTGAAGAGTCAGATGGAAGTAATTGAAAAAGAGATTTATGAATTAGCAGGTGTTACTTTTAATATTATGTCTCCTGCACAATTATCTAAGGTTTTATTTGAAACTTTGGAAATTCCGTATCCTAAACGTGTTAAGGATGGAAAGTATTCTACTAGTAAAGATATTTTAGATAAAATTCGTTTTGTTCATCCTATTGTTGATAAGATATTGGAATATCGCACTTTAGCAAAACTTTATACTAATTATGCTGTTGGTCTTAAAGCAGAGGTCCGTGAAGATGGTAGAATTCATACTATTTTTACTCAGACATTAACACGTACTGGTAGACTTTCTAGTATTAGTCCAAATTTACAAAATATTCCAGCAAGAGCAGAATATTCTAAATTAATTCGTAAAGCGTTTGTTCCTGATGATAATTCAAAGTTATTATCTAGTGATTACTCGCAAGTTGAACTTAGAATTTTTGCACATATGTCAAAGGCTGAGAATTTAATTCAAGCATTCGTTGATGGAAAAGATATTCATACTAAGACAGCTTCTGATATCTTTCATGTTTCTATGGATGATGTTACGAAAGATATGAGACGTACTGCGAAAGCTGTTAATTTTGGAATTTTATATGGAATTAGTAGTTTTGGACTTAGTGAAGATTTAGGTATTGATATTACTACTGCCAAAAAGTTTATTGATAATTATTTAGAAACATATCCTGGAATTTCTGAATATATGGAAGAAGAGAAGAAAAAAGCTTATGAGTTAGGGTATGTTACAACTCTTATGAATCGTCGTAGAGTTATTGAAGAATTAAAGAATAAAAATTATATGATACGTAGTAGTGGAGAGAGAATGGCATTAAACACTCCAATTCAAGGAACAGCGGCTGATATATTAAAAAAGGCTATGGTAGAGATCTATGATGAATTTAATAAGCGTGGATTAAAGAGTAAAATGTTAATACAAGTTCACGATGAATTGGTATTTAATGTATTAAATGATGAACTTGAAGAAGTTAGTTCTATAGTAAGAGATATTATGGAAAATACTATTCAACTTAGTGTTCCATTAAAAGTAGATATTGAATATGGAGATAATTGGTACGAAGCTAAATAATAGGGAAGTAGGTGTAGTATGCCAGAAAAACCAGAGGTAGTTACGGTTGCAAATACATTAAAGAAACAAGTTCTTGGAAAAACTATTACTGATTGTAGTGTTTACTGGGATAATATTATTGCTTATCCTACAGTAGATGAGTTTAAACAAGAAATTATTGGTCAGAAGATACAAGATATTAGTACTAGAGGAAAATGGTTAGTTTTTGAACTAGATAAAGATTTATTACTTATTCACTTAAGAATGGAAGGGAAGTTTTTCTTTCGCAATGTGGATGATGTAAAGAATAAGCATGAACATGTTTTCTTTACTTTAGATCAAACTATTGGTTTTCGTTTTCATGATGTTAGAAAATTTGGAAAAATGTATTTGTTAGATAAGAAGGATGCCTATTCTAAGAAGCCTTTATGTGAGTTGGGATTAGAGTATAATGATTTGGAATTGACTGGTGATTATTTATATCAAAAGATTCATTCTAAGAAGTTGCCTATTAAAACATTGTTGTTAGATCAGAGCATTATTACAGGAATTGGAAATATTTATGATGATGAGATTTTATTCTTGAGCCATATTTCTCCACTTCGTAAGGGTGACAAGATTACTAAAAAAGAGTGTGATAGTATTATTTTTAATACTCGAAAAGTTTTAGATGAAGCGATAGAAATGGGTGGAACCACAATCAAAAGTTTTACTTCTAGCGAAGGAGTTCATGGACTTTTTCAAAATAAATTATCAATTCATGGTAAGATAGGGGAGTGCACTGTTTGTGGTAGGTCCATTGTAAAAATTAAAGTTGGTGGAAGAGGTACTTATTACTGTCCTCATTGTCAGAAATAAACATTGAAAAAATGTTTATTTTTTCTTGATAAAATCATGAAAAAAAGTGTAGAAAGTTGTTTACAAATGTTTCCTTTTTTTGTATAATGATATCTGTTCGGAAGGAGTAGTTAAGTATGAAAAAAACAAAAATAATTTGTAGTATCGGTCCTTCTTCAAATCAACCTGATGTTATGGAACAGATGGTGTTGGCTGGTATGAATGTTGCTAGAATTAATTTTACACATGCAACAATTGAAGAAAGAGATTTAGCTTGTGCTTCTGTGCGGGAAGTAAGAAAGCGTACTGGAAAAAATGTTGCGATTTTATGGGATACTAAAGGTCCTGAATTTCGTAGTGGAATGTTAGAAAATGATTCTATTCAATTGGTTAATGGTAAAACTATTCGCATTGTTAAGGAAAATGTTCTTGGTAATGAGGAAAGATTTAGTGTTAATCATCCGGAAGCATTGGATAGTTTACATGTTGGTTCTGTCATCTTACTTGAAAATGCAAAGATGAAACTTGAAGTTATTAGTAAAGAAGAAGACGGAGTTACTTGCAAAATCGTTGCTGGTGGAGTTCTTGGAAATCGTAAGAGTATGAGTGTTCCTGGAATTAAGTTAAATATTCCATATGTTAGTGATTTAGATCGTGCTGATTTAGAATATGCTTGTGCTCATGGTGGTGAGTTCTTGGCAATCTCTTTCGTTTCTTGCAAAGAGGATGTTTTAGAGATTAAAGAAATCTTAAAAGCTCATGATCGTTTAGATTTAAAAATTATTTGTAAGATTGAAAGTGAATTAGGAATTAAAAACTTAGAAGAAATCTTAGAAGTATCAGATGGTGTTATGGTTGCTAGAGGTGACTTAGGTACTGAAGTAGCTAGTGAACGTTTACCAATCATCCAAAAAGACATGATCAGAACTTGCCGTCGTATGGGTAAAATCTGTGTTGTTGCAACTGAAATGCTTGAAACAATGATGGAAAATACTCGTCCTAAGAGAGCAGAAACTAGCGATATTGCTAATGCTGTTTTAGATGGTACTGATGCAGTTATGTTAAGTGGTGAAACTACAGTTGGAAAACATCCAATTGAAACAGTTGCTGCTATGGCTAAGATTTGTGAAGTTACAGAACAATATGCTAAATTTGATTATATTGATGAAAATAAGCAAACAAGTTCTGTTCCTTATGCAATTGCACAGAGTGTTGTTGAGGCTGCCGGTTGGTTAAATGCTAAATTAATTTGTGCTGCTACTATTAGTGGTAATACAGCTAGAATGATTAGTAATTTAAAACCAAGTGCTCCAATTTTAGCACTTTGCCCAGATGAAAAAGCTGGACGTAGATTAGCATTAAACTGGGGTGTAGAACCTGTACAATTACCAATTTGTAATTCTACTGATGAAGTATTAACTGAAAGTGTTAAGAAGGCTCGTGAATCTATGCCACTTGAAAAGGGAGATATTGTGTTAATTACTGGAAGTTTCCCTAATACAGGTGTTTCACGTCCTACAAACTTAATGAAGATTGAAGAAATAGAAGATTAAGTCAGCATGAGATTGCTGATTTTTTTCTTGTTGTTATTTAGAAGTTATGATATTCTAATTGTAAGGTATTTTGAGGTGGAGTTATGGGATATATGAAGAGAGTGATCAGTCAACCTATTGTTTTGGGGATTTTTCTTTTTTTTGTTTTTTTGATTATTTGTTTCTTTTCTTTTTCATTGTTTTCTCAGGAGAAAGAAGTAGATTATACACATTTAAAAAAAGATTCTGATAGAGAATATATTGTTCTTGATTCTACTGTCCCTCAATTCAACTTATCTTCTTCTGGAGTATCTGGTTTAAATAAAGAAATAAAAAAAGATTTTTTATTTTACCGTAAGCAAATTGGTGTTACTTATGATATTAAAAGTTATTTGTCTTCTTCTATTTTGTCACTAGTTATTTCTTTTACTTATACTGAGGAGGGTAACACTCTGTATGAAACGACTAAATACTGCACTTATAATTATGATTTAGAAAATGAAGTTGTTCTTTCTGATAAAGAATTATTAGATTTGTATGGATTAACAACAAAACAAGTAAAAATGTTTTTAGAACAGAAATTTAAAAATCTTTATTATTATCAACTTTCTAAACAGCAAATAGATTCTTCTGTTACTTATTCTTATTTTTTACAAAGTAAGGGTATTCATAATTATATGGATAATATTTCTTTTTCTGTTGAGAAGGGTAGTCTTATTTGTTATAGACCATTTTATATTACTCCTATTAATGATGATTATAAAAATTTTACTATTAAAGATTTTAGATTTGTTGTAGTTAAGTAGGTGATTTTTTTGTATTTGTTAGATTGTGTTTCTGATATTAAAAGTTGTTGTAATGATTATGGATTGGCAAATATACTAGCTAGTATTAAAGAAATGTTGAATATTATTCATATTGTTGTTCCAATTTTACTTATTTTGTCATTGGCAATTGGCTTTATTCAATTAGTAATTAATCCTGAGGATAAGAAAAAGCCTAAAATGGTTTTTATTAGAATTTTTTGTGCTGTTATCGTTTTTTTCTTACCCTATTTAGTCAATTTATCTTTATCTTTACTTGATGGTGATGGCTATCAGTTGGGTGCTTGTTGGAAGAGTTCAGAAGAACTTAAGAAAGAAATGGAAAATAGAGAAAATATTTATATACCAACGACGGATAAACAGAAACAATCTTTTATATTGAATTCTGATGATTATGATCAGCCAGAGGTCAGTCAAAATGACTTTACTGATTTTGCACATTTAAATCAATATAATCAAACAGGAACTTATGCTAATTATTCTGTTTGTGCTGGTGGCGGAAATTCTGTTGCTGGTACTGCATGTGGTTTGTCTACTTATATGGCTGCTAGATATGTTTTGACGGGGGAAGATACGGATTTTATGAGCTTTTGTCACGAGGCTTGTCGTACAGGACTTTATAATGGAAATGGAAGCAGTTGGAATGTTTTGTCTTCTGATAGTTTTTATCCTAATACTTATGGAATTGTTTCTAATTCAATTTCTAGTAATTATAATTCTTATGTTTCGACTTTGCAAAACGGGGGAGTTGTTTCTGTTTTAATTGGTCAGGGTTATGCTAATACTAGTTCTGGAGGATTTAATTCTACTGCTAATCAACACTTTATTTTATTAGTAAATTATAATAGTGAAGATGATAAAATTTATGTTTATAACCCAACAGGAGCCAATACTGGATGGAAAAGTAAAAATATTATAGAACGATATGTTGTTGAATGTGCTAGAGGATCTTGGTCATTAACAAAAAAATAATTACTTGTGAGGTAATTATTTTTTGTTAATTAATTTATCATATTGATAATACATTTTTTGAACATTATTTTCTAATAGATAGTAGTGTAAAATATAGGGGATAAATAGACATAGTAGTCCTAGAAATGCAATTAACAGTCCTATATTTTCAATTAAAAGACCAAATAGCAAGAAAAGTATTGCTAGAGTTCCTACAAATACAGTGACAATTAGATGAATTAGTCGTTCATGTTGAAATTGTTCTATTTGTATTAAATGATAATCTAGTCTTTCTTTTGTTATTTTTTCTTGTCTTTCTATTATTTTATCTGTTTCTTGTACATAATTTAATATTCTTTCTTTCATATCTTCACCTTCTATATTTTTATTATATCATGGTTTTTTATTTATTCTTAATTTTAAGAAAGTTAATAAAAAATACATTCTTTGTTAGAATGTATTTTTTAGTCTATTTTTTCAGATATATTTTCATTATCAAAGTCTTTATCATCTTCCATTAGTAATTCATGAATTTCTTCTTCTTTTGTATCTACAAATACTTCTTCAATTCTATCAACACGGCATTTTTCAGCTTTTATAATGGAATCTACTTTGTCGATAGCATCTTCTAAAATGTCATTTACTACTACATAGTTGTATTTTGTTACTTCATTGATTTCTTTATAGGCTGTATGAAAGCGTTCTAATATCTTTTCTTTTGAATCTGTTCCACGTTTCTTTAATCGTCTTACCATTATTTTTAGTGAAGGTGGAAGTATGAAGATAAATATCGCTTCAGGTACTAATTTTTTTATGTTAGCAGCACCTTCGATTTCAATTTCTAAGATTACATCTATTCCTTGATCTAGTTTTTCTTTGATTGTTCCTTTTGGTGTTCCATAGTAATTACCTACATAGTTAGTATATTCAAGAAAAAAATCTTCTTTTATTAATTTTTCGAATTCTTCCTTAGTTACAAAGTTATAGGTTTTCCCAGGAATATCATTTTCTCTTATTTTTCTACTGGTTGTTGAAACAGAAAGCCACATGTTTTTATTTTTTTCTAATAACCCATTGATTACACTTCCTTTTCCACAGCCACTAGGTGCAGATATTACTATTAATTGACCACTCTTTTTTTCTTTAATCATTTTTCATTTCCTTTCTATATAAAGTGCATTGATATTCTTTTTTATATTCTTGTTCATTATTTTTATATGGTAGAGTATAGATTTTAGTAGTGTTTAGTTCAAGTTCTAACATTTTATTTTTATCTTTTGAAATTTTGCTAATAATTGGGAGTAATATCTCTTTTTTGTATTTATTTAGATAATTTTTTCCATTATTATTGAAAGCTAATAGACGAATATATGCTAGTTCTTTATTTTCTTTTGCTTGTTCTTTTGTGTAGTTGCATAATATTTGAAGTAGAGCACGTGATATTTTACTATATGTTTGATGTTTTGATTTTACTTTTTGAATTAGTTCTTCATATGTAGATGAGTGTAGTATTTCTTTTTTTAATTTTACAGCTAAATCTTTTTCGACTAGATGATATTGTTCTAAGTTTTCTTCAGTAATAATTTTATATTTTAAGAAATTAAAATAATCCTCTCTTTTATGAAGTATTTCTTTTTTTAATATTTCATAGGTACTCTTTGGAACAGACTCTTTTATTTTTTCTAAATCCTCTATATTTTCACGAATGGATGTAGCGCTATTAATTGTTCCACTTAATTCTTTACTATTATAGTCATTTGTTCGTTTTATTGATTCGGGTTTCATATTGTAATTATATTTTAAAATAGTTTTTATATATGTAATTCCTAAAATATCATTTGGGGTATCTATTTTCTTTCCTGTTAAATCTTTTAGAGCCAAGGATAGAGCAGTTGGGTAATTATATCCAAACTTAGAATATATTTTTACTAGTTTATCGAAGTCTTCATTTTCTAATTCTGCTTTTGCGATTTCAGTGATGTCATCAATATTATTAGATTCACTACCGAAAACTAATTTTTCTACTTTTAATTTTTCTAAAAGAGTAATTCCTGCATAGCTGAAATAGTCAGCACTTTGGGTGGCGAAATGATAGGGAATTTCTACTACTAGGTCAGCTCCAGCAAGAATTGCAAGATTTGCTCTAGTCCATTTGTCGATAATAGCTGGTTCTCCTCGTTGAGTAAAGTTTCCACTCATAGCAATTACTATAGTATCTTCTGGATATTTCTTTTTTATTTCTTGTATTTGATATAAATGTCCATTATGAAATGGATTATATTCGGCGATGATTCCAACACTTGCCATAGTATCCCTCTTTTCTTGTTGCTGATAGTTTAACATACATTTTCGATAATAACAATGTTTATTTTAGTATGTTGGTATATTTTCTAATAACCTGTAAATTGTATCGTCTATCGTAAATATATCGGTTAAAAAACGGTTAACTTTATTTACTTATTTGGTGTTATGCGGTATAATTTTCTTATCATTTAGGGATATGTTTTAACCGTTTTGAATAAAATTTAGTAATTTAGGATGTGAAGAGGATGAGAGTAATTGTAGCAGCAGGAGGTACTGGAGGGCATATCTATCCTGCATTGGCCATTATTGAGAGAATTAAGGAAAAAGATAAAAATAGTGAAATTTTATATATTGGTACTACGGATCGTATGGAAAAAGATATTGTTCCAGCTCGTGGTATTCCTTTTGTTGGTATTGAAATACAAGGATTAAATAGAAAAAATATTTTTTCTAATTTTTCTGTTCTTCAAAAATTTTATAAAGCAATTCATAAAGCTAAAGAGATTATTCGTGAATTTAAGCCTGATATTGTTATTGGAGTCGGTGGATATATTACAGCTCCTGTATTATATGCGGCACATAAAATGCATATTAAAACAATGATTCATGAGCAAAACTCTATTCCTGGTCTTTCTAATAAATTTTTATCTAGATTTGTGGATACTATTTGTATTTCTCTACCTGGAAGTATGGAGTATTTTCCTAAGAAAAAGACGGTTTATACAGGAAATCCTAGAAGTGAAGAAATTTTGACAATTAAAAAAGTTTCTAAAACTAAGCTTGGCTTTTCTGCTTCAAAAAAATTAGTACTTGTAGTTATGGGATCTTTAGGTTCTACTACTATGACTAAAAAATTGAAAGAGACAATTGCTCATTTTGGTGGTAAAAATTATCAAGTATTAGTTATTACGGGTAAGGCATACTATGATGATTATAAAGATGTTGATTTGCCTAAAAATGTTGTTTTACTTCCATTTACGGAAGAATTAATTCAGATTATGAAAGATACAGATTTAATGGTATCACGTGCAGGTGCTTCTACTATTTCCGAGATTACAGGGATTGGATTACCTTCTATTTTAGTTCCTTCTCCTTATGTTACTCATAATCATCAATATATGAATGCGAAGGAGTTAGAAGACGCAGGTGCCTGCCAGATTTTAGAAGAAAAAGATTTCTCTCCTGATAGATTGTGTCATGAAATAGATACTATTTTATCTGATAAAAAATTATATTTTTCTATGAAAAAAGCAAGTGAATCGTTTGGTGTGAAGGATTCTCTTACTAAAATATATGGGGAGATTCAAAAGTTAGTTGGTGAATAGAATGAAAGAAATTATTGAACGATTAGAAAAGATGAATATAGGTAAAATAGAGAAAGAAGTATCTCTTGATAAATATACTACTTATCGTGTAGGTGGGATTGCTTCCGCTATGGTTTATCCCAAAAATATAGAATGTTTAAAAAAGGTTTTGCAATTATTAAAAGTAAATAATATTCATTTTAAAGTTGTTGGCTTTGGATCCAATTTGCTATTTAGTAGTAAGCGCTATAATGGTATTATTATTCGATTGGATGAGTTTAATGAACTAGAGTTTCTTACTCCTTATAAATTGCGTGTTGGAGCAGGCTATTCTTTGGTAAAGCTTTCTATGCAAGCTGCGAGACGAGGTCTTGCCGGATTAGAATTTGCAAGTGGGATTCCTGGAACTGTTGGTGGCGCTGTTTTTATGAATGCTGGTGCTTATAAGAGTGATATGGGATATATCGTTCAAGATGTTACTGTTTTGACACCAGATCTTAGAGTAATTAAGCTTGAAAATAAAGAAATGAACTTTCATTATAGAACTTCTTTTTTAAAAACGCATCCTGATTATATTTGTTTAGAGGCTGTATTACGTTTAGATAAGGGTAATAAGTCTGCGATAGAAGAAGTTATTAAAGATAGACGTAAGAGAAGATTGGAATCTCAACCTTTAAATTATCCGTCTGCTGGTTCTGTTTTTCGTAATCCAGAAGGTATGTCTGCATGGAAATTGATTGATGATGCAGGACTTAAAGGATATTCTATTGGTGGTGCGAAAGTTAGTGAAAAACATGCTAATTTTATTATTAACTATGACCATGCTACTGGTGAAGATATCAAAAATTTAATTGAGTATGTACAAGAAAAAGTAAAGGAACATTGTCAGGTTGAATTAAAAGTTGAACAAGAATTTGTAAATTGGGAGTAATGTACATGGCTAAGAAATTGGTAAAAAAAAGAAAAATAAAATTATTACCATGCCTTATAGTGCTTTTAGTATTAGGAGGACTATCTTTTGTTGTGTACTTTTTCTTAAAACTTCCTATTTTAAATTTAATTGTAGAAAATACTACTTATTTAAATGATGATTATATTTTGGAATTAGCTGAAGTAAAAGATTATCCTAGTTTTTGGATGTCTTCTACTAGTAATATGGAGAGAAAATTAGAAAATTCACCTTATATTTCTGAAGCTAAGGTCGAAAGAAAATTCTTTCATATTTTAGTGTTTAATATTGATGAGAATAAACCATTATTTATTAATAATACAAATAATACCGTAGTCTTTTCCGATAAGGAGGAGGTTAGTGTTTCTGATCGGATTGATTTGTTTCGTATTCCTAGATTAATTAACTATGTTCCAGATAATAAATATCAGTCTTTTATTAAAGGAATGGCTAATATTAAAAAGGATATTTTAGGTAAAATTTCTGATATTGAATATCAACCTAATGATTATGATAAAGATCGCTTCTTATTGTATATGGATGATGGAAATATGGTGTATTTAACGTTAACTAAGTTCGATATGATTAATTATTATAACGATGTTTTAAGTCAATTGGAAAATAGAAAAGGTATTCTTTATTTAGACAATGGAAATCATTTCCAGATTATGGAGTAGAGTATGCGATTATTTTTGAAAAAGTATGGATCATTTATTTTTTTGTTTTTCTTTGTTTTATATAGTTTTTTGATAGCTTATAATTTGTTTTTTGGGGATACTATTGTTAATTACGGTTTTAGTTATGCTATCACTAGAGGGGAAGTTCCTTATGTAGACTATAATCTAATTATTCCTTTGTTTTCTCCTTTTTTATATTCTATTTTTTTATTTATTTCTAAATCTTTTTTGTTTTATTATATTGTACAATCTATCTTTGTAGTACTATTTTTTATAGTGCTTTTCAAACTATTGGATAATAAATGGAGTTTATTATTACCGATTGTATTTTTAGGTTTTCCTATTCCTATTGTTACAATACTTTTTCCTGGGTATAATTTTATTTTATTATTTTTATTAATTCTTGTTATTTATTGTGAAATAGAAGAAAAAAGCGATTATTTGATAGGTTTTTTATTAGGGCTCATGATTTTGTCTAAACATACTTTAGGTGTTTTATTCTTTTTGCCAAGTCTCCTTTATTTAAGACAACCTCAAAAAATAGGAAAAAGGATTTTAGGACTTCTTATCCCTATAAGTGTATTTGTGTTTTATTTATTTATTAGCCATAGTTTTTTTGAATTTATCAATTTGTGCATATTAGGATTGTTTGATTTTGCTGGAGAAAATAGTACTGTTATGGAATACTGGCTATGGGTGCCATTTCTTCTTTGTATGGGTTATGTTATTTTTCGTATCTTTAAACAAAAAAAGGATATTTTTCCTTATTATGTTTTGATTTCTGGTCTTTTTGTTTATCCTTTGTTCGATGCTTATCATCTATCTTTTTTTCTTTTTCTTACAATGTGTCTATTTCTTTACTATAGTAAATTTATTTGTAAGAATGTTACTTTTTATGTTTTGGTATTTTTGGTATTTTTAGCTGGTTTATGGACTTTTATTACTTTCAGTTTTCGTGGTGGCGTATATCATTTTCAAAATTATCCTAATTATCCTTTGCGATATTTAAAAGATAGTGATAAAAAGCATTATGAAGAAATTCAAAAATTTATGGAAGATTGGAAAGAACCAGTTATTTTATTTGGTTTAGGTACTGAAAATTATTTTTATAAGATTACTAATGATTTAGATATTACGTATTTTGATTTACCTAATTATGGAAATTATGGCTACCATGGTATGGAGATGATGATTCAAAAATTTGAGGAGTTACCAACTGACAGTGTTATTCTCATTGATAAAAATATTTTAGAAGATGATAATTATAATCAACAATATTATAAAGATTTAGCTTATTATGTTATAGAAAATTATCGTAAATTAAAGAAGGTTGGCCGATATACAGCTTATTTGAAAGAGGAGTAGGTGATCAATGATGAAGAAAGTTATAAAGTTTAGTTTTATCTTTTTCACTATATTAATATTTAATTTACTATGTTCACCACTTAATTTGGATGAAGTTTGGAATTATGGTTTTGCTAATAACTTATATCGAGGATTAGTTCCATATTTGGACTTTAATATGGTGATTACACCTTTTTATCCATTTCTTATGTCTTTACCATTTTATATTTTTGGTTCTAGTATGATTGTTTTTCACGTTGCTAATGCTATTATTTTAACAGGATGTTTTGTTTTACTAGAAAAAATGTATCATGATAAAATGTGGATATTCTTTTTCTTTCTTTTCTTTCCTGTTAATATTTCTGCTCCTAATTATAGTCTGTTTTTGTTGGTAATTGTAGTTTCTTTAGTTTACTTGGAAAAGAATTCTGTGAATGCAAAAGGTGATGTTGTTCATTATTTCATTGGTATTCTTTTAGGAATTTCTGTTTTGACCAAACAGACAGTTGGAGTGTTCTTGCTTCTTCCTACTATTATCTTTTTTTGGAAAGATAAAAAAGTATTAGTAAAACGATTTTTAGGTTTTTTGCTTCCAATTTTTGTTTTTGTTATCTATTTATTAATTAGCAAAAATTTTTTAGCTTTTCTTAATTTGTGTGTCTTTGGTTTATTGGATTTTACTGATAATCAAAAGGTCTTTAATATTTTTGGAATATTATTGATTATAATACTTGCTTTTACTATATATTTTATTAGAAAAGATAAGAAGAATATTTCTAATTATTATGTTTTATGTTTTTATAGTATTGTTATTCCTATTATCGATTTGTATCACTTTTTCCTTGCTTTTTTTGCATTTTTACTTCTTGTGTTATCTAGGATTCAAAAAAGATATCTTTGTTATAGTGCTTTTAGTATTGTTTCTATTTTATTTCTTGGAGGACTGATGGCAAATTTTAATCAATTTGATATTGAAAATTATCCTAATGATTTAAATCATTTTGAATATCGTTATATTAAGCCTAGTAGTTATCGATTCACAAATCAAGTGTTAAAGTATACTTCAAAACATCGGAATAAAAACATTATGTACGTGGTTCCCGATGCTTATTATTTTAAAATTATTCAAGATGAAGACTGTAATTATTTTGATTTGATTAATCAAGGCAATTTAGGATATCATGGCAGTGATTGGTTATTAAAGCAGATTAAAAAAATGGATAATACATTATTTATTGTTGATTCTAGTGAGTATAATTCTGGAAATCAGATTGATCAACAGGCATTGAAATATCTTTTGGATTATGGTGTTAAAGTAGATAGTATTGGCTTTTATGATGTATATGTTTTAGAAGGGGAGTAGAAGTATGAAAAAATGGGTACGTTATATATTTATTTTTCTATTTATGTTTTGTATCGTAGAGTTTTTTGGTTTTTCTAATACCTATGGAGATTCTGTTAACAATTATATGTTTAGTCATGCCATTGTGATGGGGGAGATTCCTTATCTTGATTTTAATATGGTTTCTACTCCTCTTTATGCCTTTATCATGTCCTTAGGTTTATTCCTTTGGGATAATTATTTAATGTTTGCCCTAGAGCAAAGTCTACTTTTAACAATAGCTTTTTATCTATTGTATGAGGTGTATGGAAAGAAAAGTTATATTGCTTTACTTAGTGTTTGTTTATTTGCTTTTTTTGCCTTTAATGCTACTTATAATTTTTTGGCTTTGTTTTTTTTAATTTTCTTAATTTATTTGGAAGAAAAGTTTCCACATAAAGATTATTTTATTGGTTTTATTCTTGGGTGTGCTATTTTGAGTAAACAAACGGTAGGAGTTATGCTTGTTATTCCAGCACTTATTTTTTATCGTAGGGATATTCGTAAGATTTTAAGAAGAATAGTTGGGGCTTTTATTCCTTGTTTTATCTTTCTTATTTATTTATTATTTCAGAAAGCCTTATATCCGTTCTTTGATTTATGTCTTTTTGGCTTGTTTGATTTTTCATCAAAGAATGGATTTAATTTTTCATTTTATTTTTTATTTAGTATTCTTTTGTTTTGTATTCAACTTTGGATTACACTTAAAAGAAAGAAAGATATTAAAAACTATTATTTATTAATGGGGGTTAGTTTTGTTATTCCTCTTTTTGATCTACATCATTTTTCGCTTTATATTTTTTGCTTTGTCCTTCAATTATTACCATTCATTACAAAGTATGAAGATTATTTTGGTCGATTAGCGCTTGTTTTATCTATTATTGTTAGTATCTTTATTTTTAGTTATTTAAGTTATTTACTAAAACCTGTATTTTCTACTAAGATTCCAAAATTCCAGTATACTTTAAATTCTAGTTATGATTATCAGAGGGCTTTAGATAACTTTAAGTTTTTTGATCAATTTGAAAGAAAGTTAATACTGTCTTATGGTTCTACTCAATATATGGTACAATACGATATTAGTAGAGATCATCCGATTACTTATTTTGATGTTTTAATGTATGGAAATTATGGGTATCGTGGTAGTTATAAAATGATTGAAAGGGTAAAAGAAATGAAGGATGTTTATATCTTAGTTGATATGGCTTCTTATCATGATTTTTCTTTATATAATCAGTTTGATAAGGTTGTAGTCGATTACGTTATAAAACATTATAAGAAAGTGGATTCGTGGCGAGATTTTAATGTTTATTATAAAAATTAATTCTATGAAAACTCTTGGAGTTTTTTTTCTTTTATAGTATAATAATTTTTAAGATGGGAGATGCTTACATGGGTCAGGTATATACAGGTATTGAGTTGGGTACTGATAGTATTAAGATTGTTGTATTAGAAAAACTTCATGATAAGTTTCATGTTTTGGCATCTGTTCATAGTCCAAGTGATGGTATTTCTAAAGGTGAAGTTGCGGATATAAAAAAATGTGTTTCTAGTGTAAGGGTGGCTTTGAAAAAGGTTAATGATATGCTAGGTATTAAGATTGTCAATGTAATTGCTGTTGTTCCACCTACTGGATGTTCCTTTGATATTGCCGTTGGTTCTGTTGAAGTGTTGGATGAGGTTACGGGAGAAGATGTAAATAGGGTAGTTAAAGATGCTCTGGTTGGAAAAATTGGTGAAGAAGAGGAATTGGTTACTGCCATCCCTATTAGCTTTACTGTGGATGAAGAGGAAAATATTAAAGATCCTAAAGGAATGAAGGGAAACCTTTTGGAAGTAAAATTAGTAACTGCAACGTTACCTAAAGAGCCTTTATATAGAATTTTGGAAGTGTTAAAGCTTAGTGGTTTGGAAACTTTGGATGTGGCCTTTACTTCTACTGGAGATTATTATACTGTTTGTAATAGTCGTTTACAAAAGGAAGTTGGTGCTATTATTAATATAGGAGAAGCATCTACTAATGTTTCTGTCTTTAATAAAGGTATTCAAATTAAGAATGCCGTTATTCCTATTGGTAGTCATAATGTAGATCGTGATATTACGTATATTTTTAAAATTAAAGAAGAAGATTCTAGAAGGTTAAAAGAGCAATTTGCTGTTAGTATGCAGGCATATGCAGATACTAATGATACTGTATCTATTCCTATTGGTGATGAGGAAAAAGAAATTTCTCAGGTTGGAATTTCTAAAGTTGTAGAGGCTAGGTTAGAGGAAATTTTAAATTTGGCTAAAAAAGAGATAAAAAACTTAACAAATAGGGAAATACGTTATATAATAGTAACAGGTGGCCTTAGCGAGTTAGCAGGATTTCAATATTTGGTGGAGTCTGTTTTCGGTATATCGGCTAAGGTATGTAATATTAGTACAATGGGTCTAAGACATAATCGATATAGTAGTGTTGTTGGCGCGGTACGATATTTTGATGATAAAATGTCTTTACGGGGGAAGAATGTCAGTATGATATCAGAAAGTGATGTCCAGTTGTTGATGTCTCCTGACGATAAGACGATAAATAATGATAATATTATTAGTAAAGTATTTGGACATTTTTTTGATAACTAAGGAGGACTAGGTATGATAGGTGGATTAGAATTAGATCAATTAGCCAAAATTAAAGTTATTGGTTTAGGTGGCGGCGGTGGTAACGCTGTTAATAGAATGGTAGAGTCAGGAGTAAAAGGTGTCGAATTTATCGCTGCTAATACAGATTTACAAGTATTAAATTCTTCTAAAGCTGATGTTAAAATTCAAATTGGCGCTTCTTTAACTGATGGACTTGGTGCAGGAGCTAAGCCAGAAGTTGGTAAGGAAGCAGCTTTAGAGTCTAAGAAAGAAATAGAAGATGCTTTAGCTGGTGCAGATATGGTATTTATCACTTGTGGAATGGGTGGAGGTACTGGTACTGGTGCTGCTCCTATTGTTGCAGAGATTGCACAAGGATTAGGTGCTTTGACCGTTGCTATTGTTACAAAACCATTCTCATTCGAAGGAAAAAGAAGAATGGATAATGCATTAAAGGGCATTGATGAGTTAAAGAAACATGTAGATACTTTAATTGTTATTCCAAATGATAGATTAAGAGAAATTATTGATAAGACTACTCCAATGTTAGAGGCATTCAAAGAGGTTGATAATGTACTTCGTCGTGGTGTTCAATCTATTTCTGATTTGATTGCTGTTGTAGGTCTTGTTAACTTGGACTTTGCTGATGTTAAAGCAGTTATGGAGAAGAGTGGTCACGCAATTATTGGTATTGGTATTGGTATGGGAGAAGACAGAGCAATCGAAGCTGCTAAACAAGCTGTTTCATCTCCACTTCTTGAAACTCCAATTACAGGAGCAACAGATGCTATTATCAATATTACAGGTGGAGTTAACTTAACATTATTTGAAGCTGAACAAGCTGCTGAAGTTGTTCGTAACGCTGCAAATACTGATATTAATACAATCTTTGGTTCAGTTATTAATGAAAACTTATCTGATGAAGTTATTGTTACTGTAATTGCTACTGGATTTGATAAGAAAGCATCACAACCAGAAGTAAAAGAGCCAGTATTTAGTAATGCTGCACCAACTAGAAGAAGTGCTTCGGTTGAAAAAGCTCCAGAGATGTTAGATTCTAATGATTCTTCTGGTGATGACGGTGACTTTGATTTACCTCCGTTCTTAAGAGATAGAAATTATTAATAAAGTTTGCGAGATTCGTGAACTTTTTTTCTTTTTTGGAGTATACTTTGATTATAGAGAGGATGATTTTATGGGTATACCTAATATGCATACTACTATTGATTATGCTAAATTGATTGAATTACAAGCCAAAGCTGTCGAAGAGAAAATTACTGTATCTAATGATACTTTGCGAGGTAAGGTAAGACAGAAAAGTATGCAACCAAGAAAACGAGGGACAACGGTAAGAAAATAAAAGATAGCTTTGTATTTAAAGCTATCTTTTTTAATATTTTTTTTCTGGCAGTTTTTTTAAATTTTCTACCGCTCTTATTATTTGTGCTAGTAGATTGATGGCAATTTGCTCTGTTTTTCTATCTTGGTCTCTAAGAGGATTAAATTCTACTAAATCATAGGAAACAACTTGATCTAGATGTTTCATGATTAGTTCGTTGATTTTCATTGCTTCTTCTTCTGAGATTCCATCAAATTCTGGTACGGATACTCCAGGAGCTACTTCAGGATCTAGTAAATCTAAATCATAACTAATATGTATTCCTTTTGTTTTTTCTCCAGCAATTCTAAATGCTTCTTCTACAACTGCTTCTACACCTTTTTCTTTAATGTCTTCGGTAGTAAACACGGTAATACCAGAATATTTGACGTTATCTTTTTCCCAGTCGTCAATACTTCTAGCACCTACTACAACTGCTTTTGAAGGTTGAATAATATTTCCGTCATGGAAGTATCTTAATTCTCCATTTTTATATCCTGTAATAGCTGCTAGAGGAAGTCCATGAATATTTCCTGTGACAGTGGTATCGAAAGTGTTGTAATCCGTATGAGCATCGAACCATATAATACCAATGTTTTCATGTACTTTGGCACTAGCTAAAGCACTTGCAACAGCAATAGAATGGTCTCCTCCAATAGTAATAGGGAAGTAACCATCTTTTACTTTTTCTAAAATGGCTTGATATAGTTTTGTGTTAAACTTATCAATTTCATAATCATTTTTTCTTAAGTCTGATAAATTTCTACTTTTTATAATATTTTCATCTTGTACTAGAGAGATACTTTCTCCTTTATAAAAACCTTTTAAGTCGTTCATTAATTGAACTGGTCCTAGATGAGCTCCATCGATATGAACTCCTAAATCACTGCCAGCTCCTGCAATAAATGTTTTCATAACTTTCACCCTCTTACATTTTAGAATAAATGCTTGAAGATAGCAAGAAAAAGTCTTTTTTTTTGTCTTTCTTTACTGTATAATGTTTTTGGGTGATAGTATGAAAAAACTTAGCGAATTATATCCTGGTGTTAGTGAGGATGTAACTATTAAAGCAATTAAGATTAACTCTAAGGAATGTGAACCTGGAGATTTATTTGTTTGTACGATGGGAGTTACTGCTGATCGTCATGAATTTATTGGAGATGCTATAAGCCATGGTGCTAGTGCTGTTGTAGTATCTCGTGATGTTGGGGATATTGGTGTTCCAGTTGTAAAAGTACCTGATACTAATCGAGAACTTCCTTATTTATGTCAGAAGTTTTATGATTATCCCGATCAAAAATTAAAAGTTTTAGGTATTACTGGTACGGATGGAAAGACTTCTACAGCAACGATTATGCAAACATTAATTGGCAATGATCTTTGTGGTTATATTGGTACAAATGGTAGAAGCTGTGCTAAATTTACAGGCGATAATCCTAATACCACTCCAGATGTTCATTTGCTTTATGCTTATTTTAAAGAATTTTTGGATTGTGGGTGTAAGTATGTGGCAATGGAAGCAAGTAGTGAAGCTTTCTTTAGAAATAGACTTCAGACTATACAATTTGATTTAAGTGTGTATACAAATATCACTTCTGAGCATTTAAATATTCATGGAAGTTTTGAAAATTATGTACAATGTAAAGAACAGCTATTTAAACAGACAAAAAAAGATGGTTATTGCGTGTTAAATATGGATGATCCTTATTATGAACAGATTAAATCTATTTGTAATGGAAAAGTAGTCACTTATGGTATGAAGGAGGATGCTACTTTACAAATTGTTGATTTTAAAGCATATCCTACACATACAATGATTCATTTTAAATACAGGGATGAAGTAATTGAGGTAGATAGTCCATTATTAGGAGATTTTAATGTCTATAATTTGGCAGCAGGACTTTTAGCAGCTCTTTGTGTTGGCGTTTCTATGGAGAAAGCATTAGCTCGTATTAAGAATATAACTATTAATGGTAGACTTGATTTATTAAATACAAATACACCATATTATGTTATGGTTGATTATGCGCATACTCCTAATGGTATTACAAAGCTTTTAAATTTTGTACATACCTTAGATATTAATCGTAGTATAGTTGTCATTGGTCAAGCAGGGGAGAGAGACTATATTAAGCGTCCACAGGTAGGAGAAGTTGTTGTTAAAAATGCGACACATGCTATATTTACTTATGAAGATCCTAGAAGTGAAGATCCTAAATCTATTTGTGATGATATCGTTAAAACTGTAAAAGATACTTATCATAATTATGAAATAGTAATTGATAGACGTGAGGCTATACAGAAGGCCATTGATATGGCAGGAGAAAAAGATATGGTTTTAATTCTTGGTAAAGGCAACGAGACTTATCAAAAATTAAAGACTGAAACGATTTACTTTAATGATGAAGAGGAAGCATATCAAGCTGTTGCTAATAGAAAAATAAGAGAAGGAGTTACTAATTAGTGCTCTTTTTCTTTCACTGATGGGTACAAATATAGGTTTTTGATTGATTTAATTTAAAGTTTATGTTAGTATAAATGCTACTGAAAGGGAGGATAGTATGTTAGAATTTATTATTATTAGTGGTTTAGCTACTATGGGAGTTAATACGGCATGTTCTTTATTAGTCGCTAAAAAAGCAAAGGATAGAGGATATGTTAATAAGCTTTATAATCGTTCACAGGAGAAAAAAGGTCCTGTTAGAAAAACAGTAGAATTTTTATTTAATTTTATTCCAGGTGTAAATGTTATTGTTTCCGCTATTACAGTAGCTGGTACGGGATATATTTTAATTTCTTCCAATGATAAAAATGATGAAAAAATTTGGGGCCCTGATTCTAAAATGGATGCTTTTTATACAAATAGTTATTATGATGATTTAGATAAAAAGCTTGTGGGATTAGAAGATGCTATGAAATTAGATGGAGCAACTCCTGAGATTATAAAGACAGAAATGAAAAAAGCTGAGGATGAAGTTTATTCAAATCATGCTAAATTGTCAGATGAGAAACGTAGAGAATTAGAAGCAATGAGCGATACCGCATTATGGTTAAGAGACTTCGAATTAGAAAATGGACTATCTTATGAAGAAAGAGGAGAGCTTTTCCCAGCATATACAAAAGACTTTATGAATACTAAAGAGAATGCTAAACCAAAAGCTATTCAAAAAACTTTAAAAATGGTTAATAATCGTTCAACAAAATAAAGCGAATAGATTTTATTCGCTTTTTATGTTATTATTATATTTAGGTGATAAAGTGGTAAAAAAGATTATTAAGGGATGCATTGTGATATTATGTATGGTTATTATTTTTTCTTTTTCTATGGATAATTCTAGCGAATCTACAAGAAAGAGTGAAGGTGTTATTCTGGAAGTCACGTCTTTTTTAGGTTTTGATTTTACCAGTCAACAGCAACAACATATTGTAGAATTGTTTTTTGTTCCGGTTAGAAAAGCAGCACACTTTTTCATTTATTTTGTATTAGGAATTACTTTAATTAGTTTCTTACGGGAGTTTTCAATCCCTATTCGTAAATTGATACTGTTATCTATTTTTTTAGCATTTTTATATGCTTGTAGTGACGAAGTTCATCAGTTATTTGTTGCTGGTAGAAGTGGACAAGTTAGTGATGTTTTGCTAGATACTATTGGAGCAAGTGTAGGAGTAGGACTATATTACTTATTATTTAGAAAAAAGTTGAAGGAGATAGATTATGAACAAAAAGAAAGAATTGGCTAAAAATACGATTATTATTTTTGCAGGAAAAGTTTGTACTCAGTTAATTTCATTTCTATTACTTCCTTTATATACTAGTTATTTATTAACAGAGGAATATGGATTTGTTGATTTAATTACGACATATGTTACTTTAATTGTTCCTATTATTACTATGGAACTCGAAATGAGTGTTTTTCGTTATTTAGTAGATTGTCGTAAAGATAAAAAGGAAACGAAGAGAGTTTTTAGTAATAATTTTATTATTTTACTTTTTTCTTTATTTATATTTATTATTGGATATTTAATCGTTACTTGTTTTTGGAAGTTTGATTATCGTTTTCTTATTCTATTTGATATTGTTATTTGTACTTTCTCAGGAAACTTTTTACAGATTGCTAGAGGTGTAGGTAGAACACTTGATTATGCTATTAGTTGTATTATTACTGGTGTTAGTACAATTCTTTTGAATATCTTACTTATTGTTGTATTTAAACTTGGGGCCTTTGGTATGATTACTTCTATGGCAGTTGCGAATGGGCTTGGAGCACTTTACTTATTTATTCGTCTTAAGATGTGGCAATATATTGATTTTAAGAAGAAAGATAAAAAATTGATTAAAGAAATGTATAAGTATTCTGTTCCACTTGTTCCTAATGGAATTAGTTGGTGGATTGTGAATGTTTCTGATCGTACTATTATTACGGCTATTTTAGGTGCTGCTGCCAATGGTATTTATGCTGTTAGTAATAAATTTCCTACTATTTTGTCTAGTTTATTAGGAATCTTTAATTTATCTTGGAGTGAGTCGGCAGCGTTACATATTAATAGCCCTGACAGGGATCAATTCTTTTCTGATATCTCTAATACAGTTACGAAATTATTTACTTGTTTAGGTGTAGGTATGATTGCTTGTATGCCTTTTGTATTTCCTTTATTAGTTAATCATAGTTATGATGATGCTTATTACTATATACCAATTCTAATTTTGGGTGCAGTATTTAATGTTGTTATTTGTTTATATAGTGCAGTTTATATTGCTAAAAAGATGACGAAACAGGTTGCTATGACTTCTATTATTGGAGCTGTTATTAATATAGTTGTAAATATTGGGTTGATTCATTTTATAGGACTTTTTGCTGCCGCTTTATCTACAGCAGTTTCTTATTTAGTTATGATGGTTTATCGTCATTTTGATTTAAAGAAATACATTAATATTACTTATGAAAAGGGACTTCTTATTAAAACAATTTTAATATTTACTTTTGCTATTGTTATTTATTATCAACGTAATATCTATTTAGATATTTTGAGTCTTATTGTAGTAGTTATTTATTCTATTTTGATGAATAAGGAATTTTTACTTGCTACCAAGAATACAATTATGCAAAAGATTCATAAATCAGTTTAGTGATTTTCCTTTTTCTATGCTATGATAATCGAAATTTAAAAGGGATTCTTGCATTATGATGTAAGAAGAAACATTGCTTAATCTGTTTTTTAAATAGATACTATTTTTTAAGAGAAAATTAGATACAGGAGGTTTTTATGCGAGAGTTAGATCTTTTAAAAGAGAAAAAAAGATGTTTAGAAAAAGCTTTATTTTCTAATCAACGTATGATTAATAAATATGCCATGGAAGGAGAAAATCTCCAGAGAAAATATGATGAAGAAAAGTTAAAATATGATTTTCTTTCTGATATACCTGAAAAGAAAGAACAGTTTGAAGCAGATGCTGTTACAGGGGCATTAGCTTTTGCAGTTGGTTCTCTTCCTAGTTATCTTGAACATTCTGGTATTATTTCTGTTGCTATTACAACTTTCATTGGATTAGGTGTATGCGGTGGAATTGTTTTACTTAGAAACCAACCTTATTTATCTAGAAGAAAACCTGATTTTGGAGATTTAGAAGAATTAGAGCTTTCTATTTATGATACAGAAGAGAGATTAAAGGGAATAGATTTTGGTACTGATTATTTGCAAACAAGAAGTGCACATATGAGGGAAGCAATTACGAAGATTCGTACCCAGATTTCTCCTGTGAGACAAAAAACTTTATAATTCGACAAGTGAAAACATATAATTCAGTAGGTGATTATATGTTTTTTCAATTGTTTTCTATATTAAAAGATTTTTTTTGCTTTACAGGATCTTATTCTAATGAGGTCTTTCCTGAACCCCTTACTTCTAAAGAGGAAGAAGAATATATTTTAAAGAAGGAAAATGGGGATAGAGATGCCCGTAATCAGTTAATTGAACATAATTTGAGACTTGTTGCACACATTGTGAAAAAGTTTGATCCTAAAAATGGGGATGCAGATGATTTAATTAGTATTGGTACTATTGGTCTTATTAAAGGAGTAGATAGCTTTTCTCGTGATAAAGGTGTAAAAATCACTACTTATTGTGCTAGGTGTATTGAAAATGAGATACTTATGTATTTTCGCAGTAATAATAAATATAGTAAGGATATTTCTATTAATGAGGCAGTAGGTTTTGATAAAGATGGAAATGAAATTGCTATACAAGATGTATTAAAGAGTCCAAAGCCTGATTTTGTTGAAGATATTAATATGAAAGATCATATTGTATTACTAAAAAGGTATATGAAAATTTTACTTCCTAGAGAAAGGGAAATATTAATACGTAGATATGGTCTTTATAATCATGATGAAGAGACTCAGAAAGAAATTGCTAAAAAGTTGCATATTTCTAGGAGTTATGTTTCTAGAATTGAAAAGCGTGCCCTTACAAAAATTTTAAGAGAATTTATTAAAGATAAACAATATGATATATAATACTATTATAGACACTAATATTTAATTTTAGTATAATTATGGTAGCGAGAGTGATAATATGGGTAGAAAAAAATTGTTGCAACGTTATTATAAGCCTTCTAATTTGGATGGAAAATTAAATGCTTTACAGAAAAAGAGATTATCTAATATTTTGTTTCAAAAAATCTGTATTTGTTTTTTATTCTTAGTTATTGGTATATGTTTATTGTCTTCTTATAAAATGTTGTTTTTTCCTAGAATTGAGTTGAAGGGGACTAGTGTTGTTACTGTTCCTTATCAGGGAAAGTATAGGGAAGCTGGTTATTTATCTAGTTATCAAGGAAAAAATATTACTGACTCTGTTAAAGTTACTGGGAAAGTTAATCCTAAAAAATTGGGGGAGTATCTTATTACTTACACAGTTTCTTATCAGGGGAGAACTACCTCTAAAACTAGAATTGTTAAAGTCGTAGATAATAAGAAGCCTAAAATAGAATTTACTACTGATAAAAACACATTATATATTTGTCCTAATTCTAAATATTTATTTGATGATTATAAAGCCATTGATAATTATGATGGAGATATTACGGATTTAGTTACTGTAAAAGAGAATGGTAATGTTATGAGGTATCAAGTGAGAGATACTTTTGGTAATCGTACTGTTGTTGAGAGAAAAGTAATTTATAAAGATGTAGAAAAACCGAAATTAACTTTAGATTCTCCTGAGACAGTTATGTTGATGGTGGGAGATAAGTTTTCTGATTCTACTTATCAAGTGAGTGACAATTGCTCTCGTGATGTTGAAGTTAAAATTACTGGTAAGGTTGATACTAGTAAAGTGGGTGAATATCAGAGAATTTATAAAGCGATAGATGAAGCTGGGAATGTTACTAAGGTGGTACAGAAGGTTATTGTGATGGAACCTATGAAAAAGGGAGTTATTTATCTTACTTTTGATGATGGTCCTAGAAGTGGTACTACTGATATTATTTTGAATGTTTTAAAAGAGAAAGGTGTGAAAGCAACGTTCTTTGTAACGAGTGGTGGACCTGATGATCTAATTAAACGAGCTTATCTTGAAGGACATTCTATTGGACTTCACACGGCTAGTCATGATTATTCTATTGTTTATGGTTCCATTGATTCTTATTTTAATGATTTAAAGATTGTTTCTGATAGAGTTGAGAAAATTACTGGAGAGCGGTCTATGATTATTCGTTTTCCGGGTGGGTCTAGTAATACCATTAGTAAGAGATATACACCTGGTATTATGAGTTTTCTAACTAAAGAAGTAGTTAATCGAGGGTATCGTTATTATGATTGGAATATTGATTCTAGAGATGCTGAAGGTGGAAAATTTAATGCTGATGAAATAGCTGATTTTGTTACTTCTAAACTTTCTCATGATAAAGTTAATATGGTGTTAATGCACGATATTAAAGTAGTTACTAAAGATGCGATTGGTAAAATTATTGATTATGGTCAGGCAAATGGTTATACATTTGAAGCTATTACTCCATTTACAGATATGGTTACGCAACGAGTAAATAATTAGACTAAATGAGAAAAGTAGTGTATAATGGTTAGTAGGTGGTATTATGGGTATATTTAAACCTACGATGTATCGGAAAAATATTTTCGATATTGATTATCAAAAACTAAAGGAAAAAGGCATTCGTTGCCTTGTTTTCGACTTGGATAATACTCTTGGATTAATTGAACATGAGAAGTGTCCTAGAAATACGAAAAAGTTGATAAAAAGTTTACAAAAAGATTTTCTAATATTTATTGCATCTAATAATAATAAAAGACGTATTAAACCTTATATGGAGGATTTGGGTGTTGGTGGAGTAGCTTGGTCTATGAAACCTTCTACTAGAGGATTAAAGAAAATCAAGAAAGAATATAATCTTAAGAAAAAAGAAATGGTTATGATAGGCGATCAAATTGTTACAGATGTTTTGGCAGGGAAAAGATTTAGAATTATGACTATTTTAGTTGATCCTTTAGGTAAGAAAGATTTAAAAATTACAGGTCTTAATCGATATTGGGAAGATAAAATTATTCGCAGATATGAAAAAAAAGGTGAATTTAAGAGAGGTAATTATTATGACTAGTGAAAAGAAGTGTATGGGTTGTGGTGTGATATTACAAGATGAAAATATATTGCAGGAAGGCTATACGACTAGTTTGGAAAACGACATTTGTCAGAGATGTTTTCGTATGAAAAATTATGGTGAATATCAGACTATTGCGAAATCTAATGAGGAGTACTTATCTATTTTAAAAAGTGTTGGCGAGACTAAAGATTTAGTTTTATATATTACAGATTTATTAAATGTGGATAAGGATCTTGTTAAAGTAAGAGAACTTATTCCAAATAAGATGATTTTGGTTTTAAATAAAAAAGATGCTTTACCTAAATCTGTAAAAGAAGAAAAACTCATCCAATATTTTAAAGATATGAATTTGAATTTCGAAGAGATTATTGTCGTTAGTGTTAATAAAAATTATAATATTGACTATTTACTTAAAAGAATAAAATATTATCAAACTAGCAAGAATGTTTATGCTATAGGGCATACTAATGCCGGAAAGAGTAGTTTGATTAATAAATTAATAAAAAATTATTCGGATAAGACACAAGAAATTACTATGTCTCCACTTCCTTCTACAACTTTAAATACTATTACGATTGAAATTAATGATTATTTAACATTGGTTGATACTCCAGGTCTTATTGATAACGGTTCTATTTTAAATATCGTTTCTCCTAAAATGGTAAAGAAAATTTCTCCAGTGAAAGAAATTAAACCTAAAACTTATCAAATTCGTAAAAATCAATCTATTATTATCGAAGACTTTTTAAGAATTGATTATGTTGATGGTGTCAAGAATAGTTTTACTTTATATGTATCTAATGACTTAAAAGTTAAAAGACTTCTTAATTCTAGTAATAAGGATGATTTAAAGGATTTAAATAAAACAACTTATCAGGTAAAATATGGGGAAGATTTGGTTGTATCTGGTTTAGGGTTTATTAAGATGGTAGATAAGTGTGAAATTGATGTTTATATTGATCAGAATGTAGATACGTTTTTAAGAAAGAACTTAATTTAATTACGTTCTTTTTTTGTTGCATTTTTATTATGTTGACATTAGAATACTAGTGAGGTGATTTTAGTGTTGCATTTTCGTACAGGTTTAGAAGTGGAAGAAAAGTATGATGAATATATTAATGCTGATTCTGCTAAAGAATTAAAGGATGCTATGACTTGGTTGAAATTTTATATTGGAGAAATGAATGAGTTTGCAGACGTTGGATGGCATGAAATTAGAAAAGATAAAGTGAAATATGTGAAAGCTTCTTTGTTAAGTGTATTTCGAAATGTTATAGTGGGAATTACTAATCCTCTTGCTATTAAAGCAGAGATGGAGGTTATTGAGAAGCAAATTGAATTGGCTCAGACTTTTTGCTCTTTGGAAGAGGAGCTTTTAGATAGTATGAATGATAGTAACTATCAAGAAGTTTTGAACTTAGGAAGTTTTTGTTATTCTACTTATGTTGATTTGGAACGCGGTATGATTTTAAGTCAAGATGCCATTTATTATAATATTAATTCAGGGATAGAGCAGGAGTATCAGCCATCTATGGTTTCTTCTATTATAGATTCTTCTTGCCTGGTTCAAGATTTTGTTAAGAAGAAGATGTCAGGAATAAAAAATACAGAAGTAGTGGAAAAAGTTAAGAAAATGTGATATAATTAGTAATGTTTTATAGGAGTGATGTCAATGAATAATGAACTTGCGAACGAAATACGTAGTAAGTGTGATATCGTTGATATCGTAGGAGAGAGAATTCCTTTAGTGGCGAGAGGAAAAAACTTTTTTGGTGTTTGTCCTTTTCATGACGATTCTAATCCTTCTTTGTGTGTGTCACGTGAGAAACAAATATATACTTGCTTTTCTTGTCATGCCACAGGAAATGTGTTTACCTTTTTAATGAATTATGAACATATGGATTTTAAAGAGACTCTGCATTATTTAGGAGAAAGAGTTGGTGTGGATGTATCTGGTGTTCGTATTCAGAAAAAAAATACGAAGTTTGATCCATTTTATGAAGCATATCAACTTTCTTTAAAATATTTTCAAAATAATTTACTCTCTAAGATAGGAAAAGATGCTAGGAATTATTTAGCAACTCGTAAGATTGATGATAGTGTTATTAAAGAATTTGAAATCGGTTTATCACTTGATAGTAGTGATGATTTAACTAAATTACTTGTTAGTAAAAAATATAATTTAGGAGATTTAAATAAGATTGGTTTATCTAGTGATGATAGAGATGTTTATATCGATCGTATTATGTTTCCTCTGTATGATTTAAGTGGAAAAGTCGTTGGATTTAGTGGAAGAATTTATCATGATAATGGTCAGAATAAATATTTAAATACGAGAGAAACACCTATTTTTAAAAAGGGACAGTTGTTATACCATTATCATATTGCGAGAGAAGAGTGTAGATTAAAAAAATCTGTTATTATTATGGAAGGCTTTATGGATGTTATTAGAGCTAGTACGATTGGTGTTCGTAATACTGTTGCTTTGATGGGTACGGCTCTTACTCATGAACAATTGGAATTAATAAAAAGGCTTTCTACGAATATTATTTTATGCTTAGATGGTGATGATCCTGGAGTTCATGCAACACTTTCTATAGGTGATATGCTTTTAGAAGAAGGAATAGAGCCTAGGGTATTAGTGCTTCCTAATCCGGATGATCCTGATAGTTTTATTTTAAATCATGGTAAGGAAAGTTTTTTAAATCTATTAGATAGTGCTGTTACATTTAATGATTTTAAGTTACGTAAATTAAAAGAAAAAGTTGATTTTCGTAGCGATGAAGAAACAGCACAATATATTAACCAAGTATTACAGGAGACTGTTAAGGTACAGGATCCTATTAGAGTAGAAATAATACTTAAAAAACTTGCAAAAGAATTTGATTTGAGTTATAATACACTGGAAATGCGTTTTCGTGAATTAGAAAAACCTAAGCCAAGAGAAAAACCAGTAGTAGTTACATATCACAAAACAAAGAAAAAAACAAAGTATGAAAAAGCCATGGAACAAATACTTTACTTTATGCTTAATAATGACTGGGTAATTAGCCAATTTGAGAAGGAGAAAATTATATTTCCTAATGAGGGGAGTCGTTTATTAGCAAGTGAAATTGTTTATTATTATACGACTTATGGTCATATTAATATTCCTGACTTTTATACTTATGTTCAAGATAAAGAAGAAGTTGTAAATTTTCTTAATGATATTTTAGCAGGAAATTATTTGGAATCTACTACCCGCGATGAATTATTTGAGTATTTTGGAGTGATTCGAGAATATAGTCGTACTCAAGAGATTAAGAGACTTACTAATTCATTGTCAAAGGAAGTTGATCCTATAATTCAAGCTGAAATTGCTGAGAAGATTCGGAAGTTACGGATAGGAGATAATAAGAATGGTTGGAGAAATTAAAACAGTTGAAGAAAGAAAACAAAAATTACTAGCGTTAGGAAAAAAACAGGGGTATATTACCTATGAACAGTTAGCTGATGAATTAAAGGGATTAGATATTGATAGTGATACTTTAGATGAACTTTATAATGCTTTGATGGAAGCAGAAATCGATATTGTTTCTGAAGATGGTAGTGATGATGCCTCAGGTGAGGAAATTACAGAAGATGTTTCTGTAGAAAACTTAACTTTATCTAAAGATGTTAAGATTAATGATCCGGTTCGTATGTATTTGAAAGAAATCGGACGTATTAATTTGCTTACTAGTGATGAAGAATTTGAATATGCTAAACGTGCAGAAGAAGGAGATGAGGAGGCTAAAAGAATGCTTGCTGAATCTAATTTGCGTTTAGTTGTTAGTATCGCGAAAAGATATGTTGGACGAGGTATGTTATTTTTGGATTTAATTCAAGAAGGTAATATTGGACTTATGAAAGCCGTTGACAAGTTTGATCCAACAAAGGGTTATAAATTTTCTACTTATGCAACTTGGTGGATTCGTCAAGCAATTACTCGTGCAATTGCAGACCAAGCTAGAACGATCCGTGTTCCAGTACATATGGTAGAAACTATTAATAAACTTGCTCGTGTTCAACGTCAATTAACACAAGATTTGAATAGAGAACCAACGGATGAAGAAATTGCTAAAAAGTTAGGTATTTCTATTGAAAAGGTTCGTGAAGTATATAAGATTTCTCAAGATCCAGTTTCACTAGAGACTCCAATTGGCGAGGAAGATGATTCGCACTTAGGAGACTTTATTAAAGATGAAAGAACCATGGGACCTGAAGAGTATGCAACCATCGAAATGTTAAAAGAAGAGCTTCAAGGTGTTTTAGGAACACTTACTGATCGTGAAGAAAAAGTATTACGTTTACGTTTTGGACTTGATGATGGACAATGTCGTACACTTGAAGAAGTTGGTCAAATCTTTGGTGTTACCCGTGAGCGAATTCGTCAAATTGAAGCAAAGGCATTACGTAAGTTAAGACATCCATCTCGTTCTAGAAAATTAAAGGATTTTTTAACTGATTAATGAAAATTAATGATAGATTAAAAAAAATAGGGGATTTAGTGGAAGCTAATTCCTTTTGTTTAGATGTTGGATGTGACCATGCTTTTTTGGATATTTACTTAGTACAAAAAGATAAGAATATTAGGGCTGTAGCGAGTGATGTAGCAGAAGGACCACTTAGTCATGCCAGAGAAAATATTAAGAGGTATCATTTAGAAGATAAAATTGAATGTCGTTTAGGAAATGGATTAGATACTTATAGTGATGATATTAATACTATTATTATTTCTGGTATGGGTGGAAGAAGTATGATTGGTATTTTTAAAAGTCATATGGAAGTATTAAAGAAGGTTGATACTATTATTCTTAGTCCTAATAATTATCAAATAGATGTTAAAAAGTTTCTATGTAAACATAAATTTTATCTTCAAAATGAAGAATTAGTGAAAGATGGAAAGTATATTTATCAGATATTGGTTTTTAAAAAAGGAAAGAAGAGATATACTAGAAAACAATATTTTTTTGGTCCGGTTTTATTAGAGAAAAAGGAAAAATTATTTGAGGAGTATTATAAACGTGAACTTGCATCTCGTGAAATATTAATAAAAGTATTGCCTAAAAATTATCGATGGAAGAAATTTTTAGTAAGAAGAGAAATTAAGTTATTAAAGGAAGAAATAAATTAATATGATTTTTCTTCTTTTTTTTGTGCTATACTCTTTTAAAGAGGTGTTTATGGTGAAAGAGAAGTTTTTAGAAATCAAGGAGAAAAATCTGGATTCTTCTTTAGATCAATTGCTTTATTATACTTATCAGTCTATGTCTACAGATTTGCTGTTTGAACAAGTTAAGGACGATATTTTAAGTGAGTTACAAATTGATGAGATGGAATATTATTTAAAGGGTGTCGATCCACAACTTCGTAGTTATGTAGAGGAAAATGTTTTTCCGTTATGGGAGTTAAATGATAAGGGACATGGTCCAATTCATAGAACAGAAGTTATTAGAAGAATCTTTGCTTTAAATGAAACTTTTCATTTAAAACTTAATCCTAATATGCTTTTTGTAATAGCGAGTTATCATGATGTGGGTAAGTACATTGATCATAAGAGACATCATCTAATTGCAGCAGAGAAGTTTATGGAAGATGTGGGAATGAAGAGATTTTTTAATGATGATGAGAGAGTTATAATGAAGGAAGCTATGGAAGATCATCGTTCTTCTAAAGAGGATGAACCTAGAAGTGTTTATGGCAAACTAATCTCTTCTGCTGATAGAAATACAACAATTGAAATGGTTTTTATTCGTAGTTTCTTTGTTGCGAAAGATAGAATGCCAGATATGAATATTAATGAATATTTAGATTATACGGTTAATCGTTTAAGAAAAAGGTATGGCGAAGAAAATCCAGAAAATATGTTTTTTGAAGACGATGTTTATCAAGTGTTTTTAAAAGATATGAGAAACTTATTGACTAGACCGGATGATTTTAAGAATTTATATTGTAGTATCAATCATATTACTGATCGTAATAAGAATGTAGATTCTTATTCTGGTGTTGTTGATTATGGTAAAGTTTATCAAAAAGCTGAAATGAAGAAGTAAATTCCACTTTGAAAAGTTAAATTC
>UMHA01065853.1_pt1 | contig 124137 bp, 119 predicted proteins | sample 1965401 | NCBI WGS metagenome assembly UMHA01 (sample SAMEA4836085, study PRJEB28245) | human gut metagenome | biome: gut microbiome; material: fecal sample | place: Denmark | collected 2008 | reverse complement strand
TTATTGGTTTCTCAAAGTTTATTGTTTACTTTTCAATGTACTTATTTGTGTTCCTGTTTTTGTTGGAACGTTTTGTATTATACTATGTATTTTTATAAATGTCAACATGTTTTTTAAATTTTTTCAAAATATTTTTATTTTTATTTTTTATGTAAATTGATCATATTTTGTGCAAAATAATAAACTAGTAAATTGTTGTTTTTCTTTTAAATTTTTGTCTGCTCATTACTAATTTATAAACATGTTTTTTCATATGTTACTTAGTACATTATCTATAATACCACAGACCCATTTTAAAGTCAATACTTTTTTTGTAGAAATTTGTAGAAATTATAAAGATTTTCTTCAATATATTTTTAGACATACTTTTATATTTCTACAAGTATTACATCCTCCCCTATACACCTTATATTTTGCCATTGTATAACTATTTCATTTCCGCTTGAAAACATTCCCATAAACTTATTGCTTCCTGGTACAATTATAGATGTTATTGTTCCACTCTCTAAATCAGCGCAAACATCTTGTACAAATCCCAACCTTTTTCCATCATTAATATTAATAACTTCTTTATGTTTGAAATCCATTCCTTTTTGCCCCATATATCTCTTCCTTAATTATATATTTAGATTTTAAAGGAATCAATCTAGTAACCTTTGTAACATTATATTATTAATAATGAAGAAAGTTGCTAAATTAATAGCAACTTTTCTTATATTCATATACTTTCCTTCCAAATTTTATTTCATTTATTTTCTTTTGCATTTCCATTATTATAACAGGTGCTATTGATATAGCTACTGTATATATCCATTGTGTCATATTTAGTGGTACTAGTTTAAATATTTGAGCAAATGTTGGAATAATAACTACTAATATTTGTAATAAACTTCCTATAATAAATGCTCCAATCAAATATTTATTTTCAAGAATTCCAACTTTAAATATAGACTCATCACTTTTAATGTTAAAGCTATGTATTAATTCTAGCAAGCCTAGTGATACAAATGCCATAGTTCTTCCAACTTCTATTCCATATATACTGTTTCCTATACTAAAACTAATTAATGTTAACATTCCAAGCATTATTCCTTCTATAAATATCTTATTCCATAGTCCATCTGCAAATATACTTTTTTTACTATCTCTTGGCTTTTTGCTCATAATATCTTTTTCAGGTGGCTCTAATCCCAATGCTATTGCAGGTAGAGAATCTGTAACTAAATTCACCCATAAAAGTTGAATTGCAAGAAGTGGAGACTTTATTCCCATCAGCAATCCCATAAATATGGTTACTATCTCACCTATATTAGTAGCAATTAAAAAGTGTACTGCTTTTTTTATGTTTTCAAATATATTTCTTCCTTGTTTTACAGCTTCCACTATCGTTACAAAATTATCATCTGTTAGAATCATATCAGATGCATTTTTAGCCACATCTGTTCCGTTCTTTCCCATTGCAATTCCTATATCTGCATTTTTCAAAGCTGGAGCATCATTTACTCCATCTCCAGTCATTGCCACTACCGCTTTTGTACTTCTAAATGCCTTTACAATTCTTACCTTGTGTTCAGGAGTTACTCTTGCAAATACAGAATAATTCATTATATTTTTTTCAAGTTCCTTTTGTGAAATCTTATCTAATTCTGCACCTGTAATTGCTATATCACTGCCTTTTAATATTCCCAATTCTTTTGCAATTGCTTTAGCTGTTGCAATATGATCTCCTGTTATCATAACTGTTTTTATCCCTGCTCTTTTGCATATGGCTACTGCATCTTTTACTCCTTCTCTAGGTGGATCTATCATTCCCACCAACCCTACAAACACTAAATTGTTTTCTATTGTATTACTGTCAATTTGATTTGGTAGCATATCATAATCTTTATATGCAATAGCAATAACTCTTAATGCATTATCTGCCATACTATTATTATAGTCTTCTATCTTTTTAATTTTATTATTGTCAAAATTTATAATCATTCCATTTTCATAGCATTTTGTGCATCTTTTCAACAGTACATCAGGTGCACCTTTCGTGATAACACGATATTTTCCAGACACTTTATGGATTGTTGTCATCATTTTTCTATCAGAGTCAAACGATATCTCATTTACTCTTTGCATTCTCTTATATAGTTCATTTTTATCTTGATTATGCAATAATGCACAATTAGCTATTGCAACTTCTGTTGCTTCACCACTTGCTTCTTTTATATTGTTTTCTACATTTATTTCTACATCTGTGCACATAGTTCCTAACTGTAATATAAAATCTGCCATACTATTTAACGATTCACCTTTTGTATCCATTATTTTTGTAACTTGCATTTTATTTTGAGTTAATGTTCCTGTTTTATCAGAGCATATAACGCTACTACTTCCTAATGTTTCTACTGCTGGTAATTTCCTAATAATACTATTTTTCTTTGCCATCTTTGTTACGCCAATCGATAGCATTATTGTTACAATTGCTGGCAATCCTTCGGGAATTGCTGCAACTGCAAGTCCAACTGATGTCATAAACATTTCAACTGGTTCTATTTTCTTTAATAGACCAATAGCAAAAATAAAAGCACATATTATCAAACACCCTATTCCTAATGTTTTCCCCACTTCACCTAATTTTCTTTGTATTGGAGTTTCAGGTGCTTCATCTGTAATAATCATTTTAGCAATTTTTCCAACATTGGTATTCATCCCTGTTTCTGTTACTATAGCTTCTGCATGTCCATTTACTACTATAGTTGTAGCAAAAGCCATATTAATCATATCCCCTAGTGATGCATTTTCCGACAACATTACGTTTGCCTCTTTTAGTACGGGGATGGTTTCACCTGTAAGGCTTGATTCTTCTATTTTTAAATTATAGCTATTAATTAGTCTACAATCTGCTGGTACATAATTTCCAGCTTCTAATATAACAATATCTCCCGGTACCACATCATTTCCTTTTATAATTGTAACTTTTCCATTTCTTTTTACCTTTGTTACTGGTGCAGACATTTTTTTCAGAGCTTCTAATGATTTTTCTGCTTTTGCTTCCTGTATCACTCCCATAATACTGTTCAAAACTACAATAGCAATAATAATTACAGAATCTATATAATCATTGCTTCCTTGCATTTTTGCAACAACGGCTGATATTATCGCAGCTATTATCAATATAATTATCATAAAATCATTAAATTGTTTAATAAATCTTTTTAATACGCTATCTTTCTTTTGTTCTTGTAACTTGTTCTCCCCATATTTTTCTTTTCTTTTTTTTGCTTCTTCTTCACTCAGTCCTTCGTAAATATTTGTCTTTAGTTTTCTTTGTATTTCTTTCAATTCAATTGAATGCCACATATATATCATCCTCTCCTTTGTATAAGTTATATTAATATATATGTAGCTAGTCCACTAATTATGAATATTTTATTTACTATGCATAAATATTGTGTTATAATATTAGCACTTTAATTTAAAATCCTGTTTTCATTAAAGTATGTTAATGTATGTTAACAAATATTCAACTTGGGTAAAATTATTTTTTCAGGAGGGTAATTATGAAAAATTTAAAATTTAGTTCACCAGCATTCAAAGTTGTAGTTCTAATTTTAGGACTAACATTATTGATGGTTATATCGACATTGCTGTTGGCTTTTCTCACAACTTATGTTTTTTAATAACCGGTAAGGATTGCTGATCATGTTGGAAATTTTAAATTTTAACGGCATAATCTTATAAGATTATGCCGTTTCTTTAGTTATTTTCATAGTTGTCTTCTATAACAGTTATATTATTTTATTTTTAAACCTTTTCATTTTTTAAGCTAGCTTTATGGATAATAATTTGCTTATTCCGTTTTCTTCCATTGTAACACCGTACACCGTATCTGCCGCTTCCATGGTACCTTTTCTATGTGTTATTACTAAGAATTGTGTTTCTTTACTAAATTTCTTTAAGTAATCTGCAAATCTATAAACATTTACATCATCAAGGGCCGCTTCAATTTCATCTAATATACAGAATGGAGCTGGATTTATTTTTAATATTGCAAATAGTAAAGCTATTGCAGTAAATGCCTTCTCTCCTCCTGAAAGTAACATCATATTTTGTAGTTTCTTTCCTGTTGGTTGCACTTGTATGTCTATTCCACATTCTAAAATATTGTTTTCATCTTCTAATATTAATTCTGCTTTTCCTCCACCAAAAAGTTCTACAAAAACATCATTGAAATTCTTATTTATTTGTTTAAACTTCTCAGCAAATTGTATCTTCATTGTTTCTGTCATGTCTGCTATAACCTTTCTAAGTTTTCCAGCAGTATTATCTAAGTCTAATCTTTGTTCACACATAAAGTCATATCTTTCTTTTGTTTTCTTATACTCTTCTATTGAATCTATATTAATGCTTCCTAAATCTTTAATTCTGTTTCTAATTTGATTTACATGTTTTTGTGTTTGAGCAACATTTTCAGGTTTTTTATAGTCTGTTATCATGTTTGGTGTTAATTCATACTCTTCCCATAAATTATTTACTACTTGCTCTAAATCTTGTTCTAATTTTGTTTTCTTAACATCTATTTTTACAACTTGTTCCTTTAGTCCCTCTATAACACTAAATTGATCATTAATTTGCTGTTCTATCTCATTTAGATTAGCATTTTTCTCAACTCTATGTTGTTTTAGTTCTTCAACTTTTGTACTACTATTTTGAACGTCTGATTTTATCTTCTCTATTTGTTCGTTTAACTCTAGTATTTTGCTTTGTAAATCCTCATTTTCTTTATCAATAGAAGTAATATTAGTTAGTTTGTTTTCTATACTTAATTGATTATTCTTTATATCTTGTTTTATTCTTTCTATCATTTCATCAATTGAAGTTCCGCTTTCATCAAAAGAAGATACAGATATTTTCAAATTAGTAATATCGAAATTTAAATCATCTATATATTTCTGGTTTTCTTTGTTGTTTATAGCAAATTCTTCAACTTCTTTATTAAGTTGTTCTATCTCTATTGTTAATGTTTCTATTTCTTTTCGTTTTTCTTCTTTTGTCTTTATTATTTCTTCCTTTTGTTTCTCTATTTGCTCATTTTCTTCTTTTAGCTTATCTCTTCTTGTTTCTAATCTTTTTATATTGTCATCTATAGCAACCATTTTTTGATTCTCGGTCGCATATACTACTTGAATATCTTGCAAGCTCTTTTCTAATCTACTTACTTCTTCAATAACATCCGTAATTGATGTGCTATATTCATCTTTCTTATTATTTATATTTTCTATATTTTTGTTGATTCTTTTAACATCTTTTTCAAGTTCTTCTATTTCTCTACTTCTTCCTAGTATGTTTACAGTCTTTGTTGATACACTTCCTCCTGTAATTACTCCAGAAGGATTAATAATATCTCCTTTGACAGTAACAACTCTAAAAGAATAAGAATTCATTTTTGAAAGAGCTATAGCAGCATTCATATCTTCCACTACAACTGTTCTTCCTAATAAATTAAGAACAATTTGTTCATACTTTTTATCGCATTTTACAAGATCTGATGCAATTCCAATTATTCCTTCTATATTATTTTTTATTACTCTGTCTATCTTTTTACCATGAATCGATGAAATAGGTAAAAACGATGCTCTTCCCAAGTTGTTTGTTCTTAAATGTTCAACTAATTTTTTAGCATCATTTTCCGTATCTGTAACAATATTTTGAAGCATCTGTCCTAAACACATCTCAACCGCTGTCTCATATTCTTTTTGTACAGAAATCAAATTTGCTAATACTCCGTGCATTCCCTTGCTTAGCGTACTATCTTTTTCGCAATCGTTTAGCAAAGCCTTTACACTTTTTATATATCCTTCTTTTTCTTTTTCTGTTTCTATTAAGAACTTTAATCTAGAGTCTTTCATTCTCATTTCATAGGAAAGCCTATTTATTTGTTCGTCGAACTCTTTCACTTTACGCATACAGCTTTCTTTTTCTTCAGCTTTTTCTTTTAATATTTTCTCTGATTTCTCTTTTTGTGATTGTATATCATAAAAGCCTTTTCCTAGCTCTTGTTTATTTGTTCTTGTTAGATCTAATTCAGAAATAACAGAAGATAATTCTGTTTTTAAACTTTTTTGTCTTTTTTCTAGATTTTCAAAATTAACTTCTTGATTGCTTATATTTTCAGAAAGCTCATATTTTAAATCTACATTTTTTTCAATTGTCTGTTTCTTTTCTTCTATCTTAAGTTCTTTATCAGATAATTTTTTTGTAAGCTCATCTAATTCTTTTTGTTTATCATCTAATTCTTTTTGAAATTTTTCTTTATTTAAAAATAGATTTTCTTTTTTGTTTTGCTTTTGCTCACTTTCTTCTTCTAATTCTTTAATTCTTTGTTTTACTTCATCTATTTCCTTTTCTATTCTCTCATGGTTTGCAGAGTTATTTTGCATTCTTTCATTAGAGATTCCTATTTCCGAATTTATTTTTTCAATTTTATTAGAACTTTCAAATCCTATGTTTTGAAGTTCTTCTATTTGAGTAGTTACCTGATCAATTTCCTGCTTTAATTTTTCCTTCAACTCTTTAATATGTGACATTTTTTCATTTTCATCTTGTTCTTGAGATTTAATAATTTCTTCATCTTTAATTATCTGTTCTAATTTTTGTTTATATGTATCTATATTGTATATAAAAAGTCCAACTTCGATGCTTTTTAATTCTTCTCTTAAGTCTAAGAATTGTTTTGCTTTATCTGCTTGTAATCTTAATGGCTCAATATTTGCTTCAATTTCTGATAAAATATCATTAATTCTAAGTAAGTTTAGTTTAGTTTGTTCTAATTTTTTCTCAGATTCTGCTTTTCTTGTTCGGTATTTAACTATTCCTGCGGCTTCTTCGAAAATGCGTCTTCTATCTTCTGATTTATTACTTAATATTTCATCAATTTTCCCCTGTCCAATTATACTATACCCATCTTTTCCAATTCCTGTATCCATGAATAATTCTAATATATCTTTTAATCTACATGGAGTTTTATTAATAAAATATCCTGTTTCACCGCTTCTATATATCTTTCTTGTTACTGTAACTTCTGAGTATTCTATTGGTAATTTTCCGTCTGTATTATCTATTACCATTGATACTTCTGCGAATCCAAGTGATTTTCTGGCCTGTGTTCCAGCAAATATAATATCTTCTGATTTTGCTCCTCTTAATGATTTAATACTTTGTTCTCCTAGTACCCATCTAATCGCATCTGATATATTACTTTTCCCAGATCCATTTGGTCCAATTACTCCTGTTATTCCTTCTTTAAACTCAAGTACAGTCTTATCTGCAAACGATTTAAAGCCTTGCAATTCTAATCTTTTTAAATACATTTTTCCACCTATTTCTCAATTGATTTTCATTCTATCACACTAAAAAAGTTATATATAATTTATAACCATATCATAAATTATATATAACTTTGTTTTATTTTTCAACAAAATTTATAAATTTTAATAATCCTTACGCATTCTTGTTAAAATATTCAATTAAATGTACAATTGTTTCTTTATTAGTTTGTTTTAATTTTTCAAATCCATAAAGATATATATTGGATTCTTTTTTCTCTTCTATATCTAGATACGAACTAAAAATTTCGTCCATACCAATATTATATAAATTACATATTTTCACTAAAATTTCATATGATGGCTTAGATCTGTCCTGTTCAATATCTCCTATGTACCTTGTAGAGCACTCAATTTTTTCAGCTAATTTTTCTTGTGTGAATCCGTTCATTTTTCTAATACTTTGTAATTTTTTTCCGATTTTTATTTCTTTACATTTCTTCATCTACTTCACCCTATCATATATTTAATTATATATGTATATGATAACAAAGCTCAGTTTCCTAATGAACGAATTATATGTGTAGTATATACTTATTTGTTTCTGTTTACATGGTGATAAAATCTATGTAATGATATCTTCCTAATGTTTGTTTTCTATATTTTAATATTTTATATAATTTTATTTACAAATTTTTTTATTATTTCTTCTTCATTTATAAATTTCATTTTTCTATTCTCCATTAATACTTCACCGTTAACAATTGTTGTTGTAACATCTCTTCCGCTCGTATTATATACTAAGTTAGATAAAATATCATTATTAGGAAGGCATGTTATATGGTCTAATTTTGCCGATATATCTACTAAAATTAGATCTGCATCTTTTCCTTCTTCTATGCTTCCTATTTTGTCATCTAGCCCTAACAATTTAGCACCATTTATTGTTGCCATTTTAATTGCTTCTTTAGAATCAATTCTATCTTCATTTTCATGTATTCCACCTTGAATTAAACATGCTGTTCTCATCGATTCAAACATATCTAAATTATTACCAGAACCTTGTCCATCTGTTCCGAAGTGCAACATTAATTCCATTTCTAATATACTTCGTTGTGTCTGCAATTTTACAACCTAGTCTTAAATTAGATACTGGATTATGTGCAATTCCGCAATCCATTTCTTTTAAGATTTCAATATCTTTATCATCTGCTTTTACACAATGTGCTAGTATTGTATGAATATCTCCGAAATATTTTTTTAGTACTAAGACCGCCTTTTCACCATGTATTTTCTTTATATCGTCTACTTCATCAATACTTTCTAAGAAGTGAACATGAACTGGTAATCCATATTTTAATGCTAATTTTCTTGATTCTTCTAAGCATCTATCTGAACAGGTATAGAGTCCATGAGGAGATACTGTATAACTAATTAGCCCATTATTTTTATCTCTCGACTCATAGAATTTCTTAAACTCTTTTATACGTGTTTCTAATAAATCTTCACTTCCAATATCCATTAGTGGTCTCGTCAACACTGCTCTCATCTTCATTTTTTGTGCTGCATCTCGAGTTTGTTCTGGCATAAAATATTGATCATTAACGCAAGTCGTTCCAGTAGATATCATTTCTAAAAAAGAAAGCATACTTGCATTATAAATTTGTTTTTTAGTTAATTTGTCTTCTATTGGCCATATTTTTTCGTGAAGCCATGTATATAAATTACAACCTTCAAATGTTCCTCTAAAAATACTCATCGCAATATGGCAATGCGTATTTATAAGACCTGGCATAACAACCTTATCTGTTGCATCAATAATTTTTTCACTATCTTCTGCTTCTATATTTCTTTCTATTCTTACTATTTTACCATTTTCTATTTTCAAATCTACATCTTTTACAATTACATCTTCATTCTTGAACAAAACTACTTTTCCATTTTTTATTATCATAGTAATTTCCTCCATTTCACATTATTTTTATATCGCTTTATATCATATATAATTTTTTTCTTTTTATCAAGTATTTTTTTTTTTATTGATTGACCTAATAAATATTTTGTAGTATCATTATTTTAACATTAACGATAAACTAATGATAAACAAAGGAGAATTTTGATGTATACTGAAAAATTTGATTTCTATAGTCCTGTTAATTTAAAATCATATAATTTAGACCAAACTATGCGCTATCAGTTAAATGTATTAGGGAATCTTGATTTTTTTACAAGAAGACATAGTGAAAATGTCGCTAACTTAGTTTGTAGAATTTGTGAATATTTACATACAGGAAAAGCTTTTACAATATATTGTACAATTTGTGGTTATTTGCATGATATTGGAAAATTATTTATTCCTGCTGAGATCTTGCAAAAGCCATCACAACTTACTCCAGAAGAATTTGAGATAATGAAAAAACATACTACTCTTGGATATGATATGTGTATGAAGGATCCAAAACTACGTCCATATGCTTTAGGAGCTTTATGTCATCATGAAGCTTTAAATGGTACAGGCTACCCAAGTGGACTCACAAAGAAGGATATTCCTTATGAAGCTCAAATAATTAGAGTTGCAGATGAGTATGATGCACTTGTAACCAAAAGACAATATAAAACTCACGTTAACATCTCTGAAACATTAAAAGACCTAATTAAAAACTCAAAGCCAGACCCTAAATTTGTAGCATTAGATCATTTAGTAGAGGTTTCTAAATTAGGAAAGATTAACAAAAAAGTGTTACGCGTTTTATTTAAAGTAGTTATAGATGATACTCTATATGAAATTAGTTGTGTTTTAGGATACGTGGATTATTTAAAGGAACAAATAAAAAGGCTAGAACTAATTGATAAATACAAGCAAAAAATGGATCAAGCAAATAAAGAAAAAATGAAGAACTATTATTTAGAAGGTATAAAGTTACTTCTTCAGCAAGATGAAACCATTGAAAATTATAAAGCTGTTTTAGACGAGTATAGAAAAGCATTAGTAATAAGGCAAACTCGTATTAAAGATCTATATAATGAAATAAAAATAATTAAAAAATTAAAAGCATAATATAATAGAAAATATCCCTAAAAGATCAGGGATATTTTTTTATTCTAAGCCGAAACTTACTCCTAATGCATTATTTAGTTCAGATATTACATGTTCATCATCTATGTGCCCAATTTTTTCTTTTAATCTACTTTTATCAATTGTTCGTATTTGTTCAGCAAGTACAATAGAATCTGTTTTAAGTCCATTGTTTTGTGAACCAATTTCTATATGTGTTGGCAATTTTGCCTTTCCTGTTTGTGATGTAATTGCGGCTGCAATTACAGTTGGACTATGTTTATTTCCAACATCATTTTGTATAATTAAAACTGGTCGTACTCCTCCCTGTTCTGAGCCTACAACAGGACTTAAATCAGCATAAAACATATCTCCTCTTCTAATTACCATATTCTTCACTCCCACTAGTTTCTATATTTAAGGTTTATCTCTTGATATATTTTATTTATTAGTTGAAATACGACTATGGATTATTTAGTGTAAACCATTTACCGTAATCTCATTATATAATATGTAAACAAGAATTTTTTTGTTAATATCTTGAATAAATAATTTTATTGGTTTACCTGTTTTTTTGTCTATATATAGTTTTTTATTATAAACATATCTATTATTATCATTTTTTGTTTTTACTTCCATTATTATATTATTATTTTCTTCCTTCAATACATTCCTTCCATCATCTTTTTCTTTTTTATAATCCTTTACAAATGAATCTAACCATAAAAAATTATCAACTATGTATGGATAATTTTCATACACTGTTGTTAGATCAACTTTTATATTGTTGATTTTTAATGTATTATTTTCATATGTTATTTCCATTTTTTCTATATTACTTGGTTCTAATACTACCTGTTTTGCACTTCCATCTTTTTTATATGTTTGTTCTACCACATATTTATTTGTATTTTTATTACTTTCAACAGTTATTTCTGCTTTTGCTTGATATGAACTAATATCTAAAATATATTTTTCAATTTCCTCAATATTTTTGTTACTCATATTATTACCAAGATTTTTATTTTTATAATTCATTTTTATAAAAAATAATATCAATATGCATAAAACAATTAAAATTCCAATTATTATTATTGTTTTTCTTTTGTTTGTATTTTTTTCAAAATGATTACTTATATTGATCTTCCCCACTTAATTTACCTTCCTTTCCATACATAAAAAGAGTAGTATATTTACTACTCTTTATTTTATTCTATATGGTTTTAAAGTATTCTGTTAAACAAGCTATAAGCTCATCTTTTCTGTCTATTTTATTTATTATATCCCTATATTTACTTGCATCTTTCATATTTTTTATATAACCCGCAATATGTTTTCTCATTTCTTTAACTGCAACATTTTCGCCTTTTTCTTCTACAGCATAGTTTATGTGCTTTATTATAATATCTAATTTTTCTTCTTTACTTATTTCTTTCTTTTCACTTCCAGACAGTTCATTAATAATATCTCTAAAAATCCATGGATTTCCTAAACTAGCTCGTCCAATCATAATTCCGTCGACATTTGTATCTTCAAACATTTTCTTGGCATCACGAGGATTTTTAATATCTCCATTTCCAATCACGGGTATATTAATACTTTCTTTTACCTTTTTTATAATGTTCCAATCTGCATTTCCACTATAGAATTCGTTTCTTGTACGTCCATGCACTGTTATAGCAGATATTCCAGCCTGTTCAAATATCTTTGCTGCTTCAACTGCAACAATATTCTCGTTGTCCCAACCAATCCTCATTTTTATTGTTACAGGAACCTTAGCTGATTTCACAACTTCTTTTGCTATTTTTTCAGCCAACTCTAAATCTAATAGCAATCTACTTCCATCGCCATTTTTTACTACCTTTGGTGCCGGACAGCCCATATTTATATCTATAATATCTGCATATTGGCTAATATATTCAGCAGCATATTTCATTGACTCAATATCACTACCAAATATTTGAACTGCAACTGGTCTTTTCTCGCCTTTCATGTCTAATAGCAACTTTGTTTTTTTATCATTATAGAAAAGCCCTTTGCTACTAATCATTTCTGTATAAACTAAACCCGGTCCAAATTCTTTGCAAATTAATCTAAATGGCAGGTCTGTAATTCCTGCCATTGGAGCTAATAATATATTATTTTCTAATTCTACATTTCCTATTTTTAATTTCTTTAAATACATTTTTTTGATCCTAAATACTTTAATTTTTACTTGTTTCTTGTCTTATCATTTTTTCCAGATAGTTCTTGCTCAAGTTATTTAATGTTTTGTTCATATCCTTTTACAATCTCTTTTATTCTATTTGCTTTTTTATATCAAATTCTTTAGACTGCTTTGATTTAAGTTGCTTTGCAATTTCTTCTAGTTTTTTGTGTTTGTATATTCTTTTCAAGTATTATAACATATTATCTCATTAAATACCATTATTTTACTCTAATTTTTCTTTAGACAATAATTTCCAAATGCTCTTTCTATAATCTTTTCAACGTTTCTCCTTTTTCATTAAATATAATATTTATTTTAAAATCATTTTTCTTTTCTTTTTTGCACAAATCTCACTCCTTTAGTTTTAATTATTTCCAATTTTTCCTTACTTTATACAATACATTCTGCTATGTCTTATCAATTTTAAAACCACAAGTGGATTTAATCCCATATGAGATTTGCCTTCATTTATTTAGATACGAGAAAAACTTGTAAAGAAATTAGAACATTAAATAACCCAAAAGAAGAAGTTCAAAATAGTTCAATATTAAAGGAATAGACTTCCTTTAATATCTAATACTTGTACTGTATATATTCCATATATTTTTCTATCTTTACTATTATCACAAATCTGTTGTCTTTGCTTTTCTCCATCTTTATATCAATTCCTATTAAAAAATATATAAAAAAGAAGGAAGAACTCTGAAATTTCAAAGTTCTCTCCCTCTGTCTGTGCTTGGATACAATTAAAGCATTTTTACAGTGGTCAGTGCTACTTAATATAAAGCGTGGCACGAAAACCAGTGTTGTCATAGCCGTCATAAGGATTGCAGTAATTGCGATAGGCAACAGGATAATCGTTCCCAAAAAAGTTGTAATCGCCACCACGGGTAACACGACGTGAACTTTTGTTCTGTTCTTGTGTCCATTCATCTACATTACCTGCAAAGTCGTAGATGTTATTAGCACACCATTCTTCTCTGCTTCCTGTTTCAACTACTTTCTTCGGAGAATTCTCTGTATTCCAATGGTTGCCCCATTCAGTAGAGTCCTCTACAATTTCAGTAAGAGTTTTAACTTCCGTTTTGATAAACCATTCCAATACCGAATCATATTCTGCACCAAAAGTCAGATGACTCTTAACTGCTTCATTATCTTCGATAGTGGATGCAACCTTCTTGGCATCATCAAAATTGATGTTTACCCACGGCATAACGCCTTTTACCGACTGTGGTTTTCCTTCTGAACTTTTGGAAATGTTATAACGAGAAATATAAAATCCCCCATATTTCTTAACACTTTCAAGTTGTTCAAGCAGTTCATCATTTAAAGCTTCATTGAATTCATTGTTCATATAATTCCGTCTGCCGAATTTCTCCGAAAAATGTTCTCCATCAAGTGTTCCATTAGAGTCAAGACTTCCAACAGGAATCCATACAAACTGGCTTCCATCAGAACATCTTTCAATTACAAATCCATTGTTCCATTCTCCACAGACATGCTTATATCCTTCTGGAATTGGAGGATTTACATAGTTTGTAGAGCAGACATTGACTGTAGCAATGTTCAGAGCTCTGATAATTAACTCTCCACTTGTTCCCTCTGAGACTTCAAAGGTTATACCATTTTCTGCCTCAAGCACAAATTTTTCATACCGTTTCATAGTTATACCTCCTTAAGTAATGATTTTATAACGGTTTCAACATGGTTATTGCCATTATGTTAATAATACCACATTTTCTTGCATTTTGCAAATTTTGTAAACTTTGAATTTATTTAATTATATATATTTAAATTGTATTATTTCTTTTTATTGAATTTATGTCTAATAAATTCATCAATCCCTCCTATTATAAACAATATAATAAAAAATCCAATTAGTAATAATATTTGATGGTACCCATAGCCCTTTCAATTTGCTCATATAACTCTCCTTTCTTTTGTTTCTAATTCGCTCTACAATCGATTTTGTGACTTTTTTATTTGCTTTTAATATAATTTTAAGGTCAAAAAAATAAACCATAAGATTTTGTTTCTTAAGGTTTATTTAATATATGAAACATTTTTCTATATACACATGTAACATTTCTCTTTAATAAACTTCTTTATCTCTTTTTCATCTCTTCCTTCATAATAAGGAATAAGTAAATCCTTAAATTCTTCTTTTATTACACTTTCAATAGGCAAATCTGGTTTCCATGTTGTTCCACCTATTGTTACTGGTGTATTTCTTACTTTACCTGCTATATAATAAAATCCTTCTTCTACTATTTTATTTATTTCGCATAATAAGACAAAGTTTGTATCGCTTAAAATAACATTTTTATTGTATCATAAATTTTAAAAAATGTGAAACTTTTTTTGTATTTTTTCTCCAATTTGTTTCACATTTTTTTAAAATTTTATTCTACAAAAATGGCTTTTTGTCTTCTTCCTGATATATTTAATAATAGTCCTATCATTATAAAATTACTTACTAATGAACTTCCACCATAGCTAACAAATGGTAAAGGAATACCTGTAATAGGTAGTAATCCCATTGTCATTCCTATGTTTTCTAGCATATGAAAGAAGAATATTCCTGCAATCCCCATAGCAATATATGATCCTAAATCGTCTTTTGCAGTTTTTGCTATATATATAGCTTTTGTTATTAGAACTACGTATAATACAATAATAAATGCAGCTATTATAAATCCCATTTCTTCGCTTATTAATGAAAATATAAAGTCTGTTGTCTTTGGATATAAGAAGCCAAGTTGTGTTTGGTTTCCTTTAAATAATCCCATTCCAAGTAGTTGGCCTGATCCTATTGCAAGTTTTGATTGTATAATGTTGTATCCTGCTCCTCTAGGATCTAGATTTGGATTTAAAAATACATCTATTCTCGTTTTTGCATGTTCTGGCAATATAAAGAAATATAGTGTAGGAACTAATATTACTATTAGTAGCAAAGCTGTTATGATATACCTTTTTCTAATTCCAGCTGAAAAAAGTATAAATGCTAATGCTGCAACAAAGGCCATAGCTGTTCCATAATCGGGTTGTTTTATTATTAATAAAACTGGAACGCCAAATGATACTAAAATTAATCCTAATTTTAATACTCTATTTATTTCATCTTTACCCTTTTTCTGAATTTTAGTAATTAACCATGCTAAAAATAGTACTATAACTATTTTAGCGAATTCAGCTGGTTGAAATGAAAATGGTCCAATTTCAAACCAACTAGTAGCTCCGTTGATTGCACTAGTGAATAGAACAGCAATTAATAGAACCAAAATAATACCATACAAAATTGGTGATATTTTTGCAAAAATATCATAATCAACAAAAATGACTACAATAAGTATTGGTATACTTATTGCTAGCCACATGATTTGTTTTTTCAATTCTTCATATCCGGAGTTTTTAGTTGCTGATGCTAATGCTATAATTCCTATTGTAACTAATATCATTGTGCAAATTAATATACTCCACTCTATGTTTTTAAGGATTTTTCTTTTCATTTACTTCCTCTTTTATATTTTCTTTCTTAGTATCTTTCACATTAGGATTTTTATGCTCTTTATTTTTCTTTTTTATTCATTTTAGCATCTTCAGGTTCTTGTTCTTTATTTACCTCTACTTGTTCATCTTGCTTATTTTCTGTTATTTCATCATCTTCTTTACTTTTGTTCTTATCTTCTTTTTGTTCATCTACTATTTCTTCTGATTCTTGATCACTTGCATCATTTATAGTTTCTACTTCAGTATTTTCCGCATTTTCTGTGTCTTTTTCATTTAGCTTTTCATCTGCTTGTCCCTTTTTATCTTTGCAAGTATCTTCTTCGTTATTTTTATTAATTGATCCCTCTAATTTTCTAGCCTCATTTTTTATTGTAACAATTGGTATATTAGCATATAAAGCAGGTGCTCCAACTATTCCATCTTCGCCTGGCTTATTTGTCATTCTAACATCAATAGCGCCTTCATCTATATCAACATATTTCTTTATTACTTCAATAATTTCTTGCTTCATCATTTCTAAAAAGTCTGCTGAAATATGTGCTCTGTCCTGTGCTAATACCAAATGTAATCTTTCCTTTGCTGTACTTTTTGATTTTTCTTTTTCGTTTTTTCCAAATTTTTTAAAGAAATTTATAATGTTCTCAAACATATTTTACCTCCAATAGTATTAGTGTTTACCTTTTGAGAAAAAACTTTTTATTTTATTAAAGAAGCCCTCATCCCTTCCTGGAATATTTACTTCAACGTTTTCTCCTAAAATTCTTCTTGCAATTTCCATATATGATTTTCCAGATGGAGCCTTACTATTTGTTACAACAGGTTCTCCTTTATTTGTTTGTGTGATAATATATTCATCATCTGGTACTACTCCTATTAAGTCTATTGATAATAAATCTACTATATCATCAACATCCATCATTTCACCTTTTTTTATCATTGCAGGTCTTATTCTATTTACAACAAGTTCTGGATTTTTTATTTCAGATGCTTCTAATAAACCTACAATTCTATCAGCATCTCTTATAGCTGATATTTCTGCTGTAGTTACTACAATTGCTCTGTTAGCTCCAGCAATAGCATTTTTAAATCCTTGTTCTATTCCTGCTGGACAATCTATTAATATATAATCGAATTCTTCTTTTAATTTTCCGATTAAATTTTTCATTTGTTCTTCATTTACTGCACTTTTATCTCTTGTTTGAGCTGCTGGAAGTAAGAATAACTCATTAAAACGCTTGTCTTTTATTAAGGCTTGTCTTAATTTACATTTTTCTTCTACAACATCTACTATATCGTATACAATTCTGTTTTCTAGGCCCATTACAACATCTAGGTTTCTTAACCCAATGTCTGTGTCTACTAAAGCTACTTTTTTCCCTCTTAGAGCCAAGGCTGCACCTAAATTAGCAGTTGTTGTTGTCTTACCTACTCCACCTTTTCCAGATGTTATGACTATAACCTCTCCCATAATTTTCCTCCTTGTTAAAATAAACAATTTTTTAATCTTATTTTTATAATTTCTATAAAAAGTGCATTATTAACACATATATTATATACGGAAATCATCAAAAGGTCAATGTTTATAAAAAAAAACACCAAATATTATATAATTTTGGTGTTTCTTCTTTTATATTATTTTTATATTATTTTTATATTATTATTGCTGTTTTGCTTGCATTTTTTCTAACTGTGTTTGATATATTTTTTCTATATTTTCATTATCTATTTCGTAAGACTGTTTTATTCTCATCATTGTTGATAGTTGTGTTTTTCTTACTGAATTTGCAGAGAAATATATACTTGTAAGCATTATTGTAAAGCTAAATAAAACAATAAATACATAAATAGATACAGATGCTTTCTCTTCTATTAACTTTTTCTTCATTTGCATATTTTTCTCCTCCAATCATTTCTATCTATATAATAATTTAAATTTTCTTTATTGTCAATCAATTTGCTTACTTTTTATCCAGTCTATTCTTTCCTCATGGAGTTTTATTTTCAATTTTATATACACTTTATTTCTTAAAGTATTGATAAATCACAAAAAAAAATATATAATAGTGTAGATATTTTAATATAAAGGGATAAAGGGAGATTGATTAAATATGAAAATTAATGATAGGGCTAAAGATATTATAGAGTGGATTATATGTATTGTTATTGCTTTTGTTTTAGCATTATCAATTCGATATTTTTTTGGTACTCCTACTATTGTTCAACAACCTTCTATGTTTCCAACATTAAAACCAAATCAACGTCTTATTTTAAATAGATGGGCTCGTACTATAAAGGAAATGCCTTCAAGAGGTGATATTATTACATTTGAAGCACCTACTTCTGATTCATATACTTATGATGCAAATGATGTACGTGCAAAGTATTCGAATAATCCAACTTCTGCTTGGGGTAAATTTGTTTATTATGTTCTTGAATCAAATAAAATTAGCTACATTAAAAGAGTAATTGCTTTACCTGGTGAGCATTTACAAATTATGGATGGCAAAGTATACATTAATGGAGAAGAACTAGAAGAAAAATATCTTCAACCTGATGTTACTACAAGTATAGAAAATTGTCCTTTCTATGATTTAATTGTTCCAGAAAATTGCGTATTTGTTATGGGAGATAACAGACCTAAATCTACTGATAGTAGAAAATTTGGATGTATTCCTTTAGAAAAAATTGAGAGCAAAGTGTGGATTAGATTTTGGCCATTAAATTTATTTGGAAAAGTAAATTAAATAACATTTACTTATATTAAGCTGTAGATACTGCAGATTTGGAGGTGTAATATTGAGCTTTGAAAATATTATAGGCAACAATAAAGTTAAAACATTATTATCTAATTCTATACAAGCAAATAATGTTTTACATAGTTATTTATTTGTTGGTTCTGATGGCATTGGAAAGTTTTTATTTGCAAAAGAATTTGCAAATATGATCTTATGTAATAGTGAAGATTTCCTTACTAAACCATGTAAACACTGCACATCATGTATTCAATTTTCAAGCGATAATCATCCAGATTTTATGGTGATCGACTTAGAAGATGGCAAGAATATTAAAATAGAACAAATTCGTTATCTTCAAGAAAAAATTGCAGAAAAGCCTATCGTATCTAGTAAGAAAGTTTATATTATTAATAACAGTGATTTTATGACAAAGGAAGCTCAAAACTGTTTACTAAAGACCTTAGAAGAGCCACCAGAATATGCTATTATTATACTTGTATTATCAAATGAAAATAAATTGTTAAATACTATTATATCTCGATGCACTAAAATATTTTTTCAAGCCTTAAGCAATAGTGAAATCTTAGAATACTTCTCTAATAATAACATTAATAATACTTTTAATTCTAACATTTTAAAATTATGTAGTGGAAGTATTGGAAAAGCTATTGAATTACAAAGTTCAGCAATCCATTACGATAATATAGATAGTATAATTAGCAGTTTAGATAAAAATAATATTATTGACCTTTGGGGACAAAGTGATATTTTATACCAATCAAAAGATAATATTTCTAATTTATTAGAATATATGAACATTATATTTATGGATAAATTAATTGATAACTATAATATTAGGTATATCAATTGTGTTAAGATCATCGAACAAACAAAAAAGAGATTATCATCTAATGCCAATTATGATATGTGTATAGATAATCTTTTGTTAAAAATGTGGGAGGAATTTAATGAAGAATATAGTTGGAGTTAGATTTAAAAGACCAGGTAAAATATACTTTTTTGATTCTGGAAATTTAAAACTAAATTATCATGATAAAGTTATTGTAGAAACCTCAATGGGAGAAGACCTAGGTGAAGTTGCTAGTTATAAAAGAAATATGCCTGAATACAATCTTGCTAATCCTTTAAAGAAAATAATTAGAATTGCAACTTCTAAGGATTTAAAACATTATGATGAAAATAAGAAAAAGGAAGAAGAAGCTTTTAGAATTTGTGAAGAAAAAATAAAAAAGTATAAATTAGATATGCATTTAATAGATGTTGAATATACTTTTGATAATACTAAAATTCTATTTTACTTTACTGCTGATGGAAGAATTGACTTTAGAGATTTAGTTAAAGAATTAGCTTCTATTTTCAAAACGAGAATTGAATTAAGACAAATTGGTGTTAGAGACGAAGTTAAAAGAATTGGTGGAAATGGTGTTTGTGGTAGAGAATTATGTTGTTGCTCTTTTTTAAGTGACTTTGAAACAGTTTCTATAAAAATGGCAAAAGAACAAAATATAGCACTTAATCCATCTAAGATATCTGGAAACTGTGGAAGACTTATGTGTTGTTTAAAATATGAACAAGAAGTATATGAAGATAAATTAAGAAGACTACCTAAAATAGGTTCTACTGTAAAGACCAGTGACGGTGAAGGAATAGTTGATTCTGTTGAAACACTTAAAGAGATTGTAAGAGTAAAATTCAAAGATGAAGATGACAACAATTTTTACAAAAAATATCCAGCATCTGAGATAAAAATTATAAAAAGTGCTTCTGTTGAAAATGTTGATGAAGAAGAAAAACAGAATTTTAAAGAATTACAAGAACTAGAAAAACTTGAAATTCAAGATAATGCAAATAAAAATGAAAATAATATTTAAGGAGGTGAATAATATGGCATACAAAATCAATGAAAATTGTATTAGTTGCGGTGCTTGTGCAGCAGCTTGTCCTGTTTCTTGCATTTCACAAGGAGACGATCGTTATGTAATAGATCCCGAAGCTTGTATATCTTGTGGAACTTGTGCAGGTGTTTGTCCTGTTGGAGCTCCTGAAGACGAAGAAAATTAATTTACTATTAATTTATCTATACAAAAAGAACGGCTATATAATACATAAAATGTACATATAGCTGTTCTTTTTTATTCATTAATCTTATTCTTTGTTAGTCATTTCTTCTAAATCTAATAACTCTTGCCATCTTTTATCCACCTCATTTTGGAATTCTTCTATCATCCACTCATTTCCTGGATTAAACATATGTTTAAATCTCTTTTGTGGTCTTAAAAATTCCTCTATTGGTAGTTTTTTTGCAGGTTTATATGTTATTTTATATTTTCCATCAACAACTTCATATAAAGGCCAATAGCATGTATCTACTGCTAACTTATTAATTTGCATTAACATATCTGCCCCATATCCCCATCCTCTTGGGCAAGGTGATAAAACATTTAAAAATGTTGGACCTTCTGTGTAAATTGCTTTTTCTGCTTTTTCATATAAATCTTTAAAATTGTTTACAGCAATTGTCTGCGCAACATAAGGAATATTATGTGATGCCATGATTTTTGTTAGATCTTTTCTTGATTGCATTTTTCCAGGTATTACTTTTCCAGCTGGGCTAGTTGTTGTGTCTGCAAATTTTGGTGTTGCAGAAGAACGTTGAATACCTGTATTCATGTATGCACCATTATCATAACAAACATACAACATGTCATGTCCTCTTTCCATTGCTCCTGAAAGACTTTGAAGACCTATATCATAAGTTCCGCCATCTCCACCAAAAGTAATGAATTTTGTATGTTTACCTTCTGGTAATTTTCCCTGTTTTTTCATTGATTTATATGCTGCTTCTACTCCAGAGCAAGTTGCTGCAGCATTTTCAAATGCTGTATGAATATATGAATCTGTCCAAGAAGTATATGGATAGATAAAACTTGATACTTCCATACAACCTGTTGCGTTAGAAATAACTGCATGGTCCTCTGGTTTTAATGCCCTTAATATCATTCTGGCAATTGGTGGTGCTCCACAACCAGCACACATTCTATGACCTGCTGTAAATCTTGAAGGTTTTTCTGCTATTATCTCTTTTAAATTATATGCCATATTAAACTTACTCCTTTCTTAATCCTAAATATCTATATGGATTTTCAACTTTTTCAGTCTTTGCTATTTCTTGTAAATCAGTATATACACTTTCTATTTCTTTCTCAGTAGTATCTCTTCCACCGATACCATAAATATAGTTGACTGCTTTTACGTTATTTCCATTTACATACATTGCTGAAACAACATCTTCAAAAAGTGCTCCACCTGCTCCATTTAAAGAATCAGCTTTGTCTAATATTGCAACAGCTTTTAATCCTGATAGTGCTTTCGCTATTTCTTCTGCTGGAAATGGTCTAAATACACGTACTTTTAGCATACCTGCTTTTATGCCTTTTTCTCTTAAACTATCTACAACATCTTTAGTAGTACCTGCTGTAGAATTCATGCAAACTACTGCTATTTCAGCATCATCTAGTTTGTATTCTTCAAATAATCCATATTTTCTTCCAGTCATTTTTTCAAATTCTTTAGCAATCTCAAGAATTACTTTCTTAGCATTTTTCATAGCTTCAGCTTGTTGGTATTTATGTTCAAATAAATAAGCTTGTAGGTCCATTGGGCCAACTGCTATTGGTTCTTTATTATTTAACAAATAATGTTCTGGTTTATATTCTCCAACAAATTGTTTTACCTTTTCATCTTCTATTAGTTCAATATTTTCAATTGAATGTGATGTAATAAATCCATCTTGACATATCATTAATGGTAATAAAACATCTTTGTTCTCTGCTATTCTATGTGCCATAATCAAATTATCATATGCTTCTTGATTATTTTCTGAAAACAACATTATCCATCCACTATCACGAACTCCCATTGCATCTGAATGATCATTATGAATATTAAGTGGTCCTGATACTGCACGGTTTACCAAAGACATAACAATTGGTAATCTTAAACTTGATGCAATATAAATCATCTCCCACATTAATGAAAGTCCATTTGCTGATGTAGCTGTCATAGCTCTTGCTCCTGCTGCTTCTGCTCCTATACAAGCGCTCATTGCACTATGTTCACTTTCTACTGCAACAAATTCTGTATCAACACTCCCATTGCTTACGAATGTTGAAAAATACTGTGGTATTTCTGTTGATGGTGTGATTGGAAATGCTGCGACAACATCTGGATTTATTTGTTTCATGGCTGTTGCAGCTGCTTCATTTCCACTTAAACGCTCTCTTATACTCATATTTTCCTCCTTATATTTTAGTTTTCTCCCTCATTTTTCATCTCTATTGCATTAAATGGGCATACTTTTGCACATACTCCGCATCCTTTACAATAATCATAATTAAATTCTTTTCTTTTTTGATCTTTTCCAACAGGAATAGCATCATCTGGGCATACAGGGAAGCATAATCCACATTGTTTACATTTTTCTTCTAAAAATATAGGTTTAACACTTCTCCAATCCCCAGTTTTAAACTCTCTTGCATTTCCCGCTTCGTAAATATCTCCACCTATTGTCAATTTATTTGCTGGTGTAGTTTTATTAATTTCAGTCATTTATTTTCTCCCTTCCATTACTTTATATTTTTTACTGTATTTCTTTAACTTCCTGCAATGCAAGTTCTAGTGCCTTCATATTTCCTTCTATAACTTCAGGTTTCTTTGCAAATTTATGTTTAAATGACCCTTGCATATCTTCTAGGAAATCCTTTTCTTCCATAATTTTGCTTACTTTTACAATCGCTGCAAGCATTGGAGTGTTCGGAAAATATCTTCCTAGTGTTTCCATAGATACTTTTCTTGCATCTATTGTATATACTTTTCCATTATATCCTTTTAATACTGTATCCAAATATTCTTTATCCTTTGTTGTGTTTATTATAATTGCACCTGTCTCCTTCAAACCTGCTGTAACATCAACACTCTCTAGAAGAGTGTCATCTACTACTACAACATAGTCAGGTTCATATATATTACTGTGGACACGTATTGGATTGTCACTAATTCTGTTGTATGCTGTTATTGGTGCTCCCATTCTCTCTGGACCATATTCAGGAAATCCTTGTATATATTTACCTGTATTAAATGCAGCATCAGCTAATAACAATGAAGCCGTTTTTGCACCTTGACCACCTCTACCATGCCATCTAATTTCTACTAAACCATTACTCATTAATAGAAAACCTCCTTTTTATCAATATATAAAGTATATTATTTTATATGCCTTCTGTCAATAGACGAAAAGGTCGAAACTTATTTTAGTTTCGACCTTTAATTTTATTTTTTTGCAGGTAATCTAATTACAACCTCTGTTCCTTTACCCACTTCGCTTTTTATATCTATACTTCCTTTGTTTTGATTTAAAATTTCTTTTGCTATTGAAAGTCCTAATCCCGTTCCTCCCATTTCTCTGGTACGAGCTTTATCAACTCTATAAAATCTTTCAAATATTCTCTTTAAATCTTCCTCTGGAATTCCTATCCCATTATCTATTACCTTAATATATGCATCATTATATACAAATCCAACATAAACTTTTATTGTTCCATTTTCTTTAGTATATTTTATGGCATTTGATAATATATTTAATACAACTCTTTCTATTCCATCTTTATCCGCTTCTACTGGAGGAACACTTGCTGTAACAAAACATTCCATATTATGATTTTTCTTTTCGATTTCAAATTTTAGTTTTTCTTGACATTTCTTTACTAAATCTCCTAAATCAAATTCTGTTTTGTCAACTCTCATCTTCTTGCTATCATATCTTGATAAAGTTAGTAAATCTGTTACCAGTTTTGCCATCCTTCTTGCTTCTGCTGCAATTACACTTAAAAACTTATTCTGCGTTTCTTTATCATATTCTCCTTCAAGTAAAGTATCTGCATATCCCATAATAGATGTAATTGGAGTTTTAAGTTCATGTGATACATCTGCCACAAATTCCTTACGCATATTATCAAGTTTAACATGTTCCGTAATATCTTGTATCAATACCATTACTCCTCCTGGTCGATCGTTTTCGTCTTGGAATGGAGCAAATAGTATATTTACATATTTCTCGCCTACATTTTTTCGTTGCTCAGATGATGTCCAATTTTCTAAATATATAATTTTTTCAATATTAACATCTATTTTCAATTTTTTAAATATTTTTTCAAAGTTGTCTTCATTATCTGTTATACTTAATAATTGTTTTGCAGCAGGATTAATATGAATAATATTGCCCTCCATATCAAATGCTATAATTCCATCTGTCATATGTAGTAATATAGTTTCTATTTGTTTTTTCTGTCTATTCACTTCATTAAATTTTTGTTTTAATTCTACAGTCATAATATTAAATGCATTTGTTAAGTCTCCTACTTCACTATTACTATTATCATTTTTTTCTATTTCAATTTTTTCACCAGATGCAATTTTTTCCGCACTTTTTATAAGTTTCTTCATTGGCGACACTAATGCTTTTGTCACAAAGAAACTAACTAATATAGATATAACAATATACGCTCCCGTGGAGATTAGCATAATCATTTTTGTTTGTTGAATCTGAGTATTTATTATACTAATTACCTCTCCCTGACTTGTACTTATGTTTTCTAGTTCCTGTAACATATATAAATAACTTATACCCAATCCTGATATTAGTATAATTCCTAGTACAAAAAATATTAAAATAATTTTTGCTTGTATATTTCTGTTCATAATAAATTTCTCCCATATATAAATTGTAGTCTTATATTATAAATCTGTTTCTTAAATAAATTATAAAAGTTAGCAACTATATTATTAATTGCTAACTTTTCTACGGTTTCTATTTTGATGATAGATAATATCCTACGCCTCTTTTAGTAATTAATATCTTAGGACTAGAGGTATCATTTTCTATTTTTTCTCTTATTCTTCTAATTGTTACATCTACTGTTCTAATATCTCCATAGTATTCATATCCCCAAACCTTCTCTAATAGTGCCTCTCTAGTAACAACTTGTCCTGGTTGATTTGCTAAATATTTTAGTACTTCAAATTCTCTTAATGTTAAATCAATAACTTGATCTCTTACTTTTACCTCAAATTTATCTAAGTTTAATGATAATTCACCTATTACTATTATATTATCTTTTTTATCTACTGCATTTTCTTCTTTTTTCTTCTCTTCTACTTTTACAGATGCCTCTGCCTTTCTTAGATTTGCTTTTACTCTTGCCACTAGCTCTCTTACACTAAATGGTTTTGTAATATAATCATCTGCACCCAATTCTAATCCTAAAATTTTGTCTATTTCCTCATCTTTTGCAGATATCATAATTATTGGCATATTAAAAGAATTTCTAATTTTTTTACATACCGTTAACCCATCTACTTTTGGTAACATTATATCTAACAAAATTAGATCAGGCTTTTTATCAAATGCTATATTTATTGCCTCTTCTCCATCATTTGCCTCTAATGTATTATATCCTTCTTTTTGTAGGTTATATACTAGTATATCAACTATTGGTTTCTCATCATCTACAATTAATATTGTCTTCTTTGATTCTTCAAAGCTATTTTCTTCCACAAAAATACCGCCTTTCTACATAAGATCTATCTTATATATAGCTCATTTTTTTACTATTCATAATATATCATAATAAATTCAAATGTACAAGTGTTTTCATTATTTTTATTTTTTAATAACAGTAAAATATTTATTTATTTTTTCAAAGAAAGAACCACGTGAAATTATCACGTGGTGTTCAAAACGATTACTCGCTTTGCTTTCTTCTGTGGGCTTTCTCCATTCTTCTCCGTATCAGTTTTATTGGCTGATATGCAATGCATATCCAAACAGCTGCTACCAGTGCATAACCAGCTAAACATCCAATTATCAGAAGAAGCTTTACTAGGCCATTAGCCCAGTAATATGCACTTACCAGATGATCTTTTGAATGCGCCATTTCGCCCTGGCGTTCTTCTAAAATTTCTATCTTAGCCGTTGCCTCATCAGTCTTTCTTGAAGACTGATTATAATCATCCACCTGTAAACGAATGTCCATTAGCTCTGATGCAGTACCTAATATCCTATTACATCCATCTAAGATGAACCAAGACATAAGTCCCACAAAAAGGAGTACTATAACACTTATAAGTGCTACAATTATTCCTGCTTGGATGTCTGCTGTTTCTGCTTTCTTTTTGTTTAAACCCTTCATTGTTTTTTTTCTCCTTAATATAAATAAAATTATAACCTGAACGGTTATTTAATTACTTTTAATTATACTACATTTTACATAATAAGTCAACTTTCTACTTCTATAGTATATATTCCGCCTTCCATGTTTAGGTGAATTTTTTGACTCTCTATAATTTCACCGTTCAATCTAATACAGGTTACACCATTATTATTTTTATTTAAATTTTTTACTTTTATATTATACACACTATTTCCATATTTATATCTTATACTATATTCATTCCAATCTTTTGGAATATTAGGTTTTATAGTAAGCCATCCATTTTCTATATTAAGTCCTAAAATATATTTAATGCCAGCTTCATAAAACCAGCTACTTGATCCTGTATACCAAGTCCATCCACCTCTACCAGCAAGATTACTAGCACCATATACGTCTGCAGCTATTACATATGGTTCTACTTTGTATTTATTTGCCTCTTCTTTCGTTCTTGCATGTTCTATAGGTGTTATCATTCTATAGTATTCTACTGCCTTATCGCCAAATCCTAGAATTGCTTCAGCAATAATTGCCCATATTGCACTATGTGTGTATTGTTGTTGTGGACATTTTTTCTATCCTACTTTTTTCTCATATTCTTTTCTAGCACATATAAAATTATTATTTAAATCTTGTAATGGTTTAAAATTGAAATAAATATCAACTTGCTTGTCGCTATGAATTTCAATTTTTTCTATAAATTCTCTAATTATTTCTTTTGTTGGTTTCTCCATATTAAGAAACTCTTCTATCAAATTATCTAATCTATTATCATTTTTTGTCTTATCACTTTCTCCTGATAGCTCTTGTTCAAGCTCTTTGATGTTTTGTTCATATCCTCTAACCAATTCTTTTATTCTATTTGCATTTTTCATATATTCCTCAAGTGTTATAATTCCTGCCAGTCTATCATCATACATTACTTCCAACTTTCTAGTTTCACTCTCTACCTGCTGTTTAAAAGATTCCATTTGTTTTTTTATATCTATTTCTTTTGATTGTTTTGTTTTTGTTTGTTTTGCAATTTCTTCTAGTTTTTTTGTATTGGTATATTCTTTACAAACTTCTCTTAAAACTTCTAGCATTTGTTCTTCAAAAACTTGATAATTAAAATTGTGTGGTGAACATACATCAAATTTTCCAAACCTTCCATATCTTTGGCATCTACCATAGATATTTCCGTTTTTATCTGGACTTCTTATTCCAATATATCCTTTGCAATCATAACATCTAAGTAATCCCTTAAATAAGTAATCATTTTGAACTACTCTTGAGCCTTTAGTTGCTTGAATTACTTTTTTTGCTCTTTCAAAATCCTCTTTACTTATAATAGCTTCGTGCATATTTTCTACTTTTATCCAATCTTCTTCTGGTAAATCTATAAATTTTTTAGATTTAAAACTTACTTTCTTTCTTTTTCCTTGTATAACTGTTCCTGTATAAATTTCATTTGAAAGAATAAATCTTACTGTAGATTGTTGCCATAGTCCATAAGTTAAAGACTTTGTTCCTCTTTTTCTCTTGTTATAATCTGATGGAATTGGAATCTTCTTTTTACTTAAATAATCTGCTATTTGCATTGTACCAAACCCTGCTAAATATTTTTCATATATTAGTTTTACTACATTTGCTGCTTCTTCATCTATTATTAAATGGTATTTATTTTCTGGATCTTTTTTATAGCCATAAGGTGCTGTTCCTAAATATTCTCCAAGATTTCTTTTTGATTGTAATACACTATTTATTTTCTTTGATGTATCTTTTGCATACATTTCATTTAATATTGATTTAAATGGTGCTATATCATTGTTTGATGTATCATAAGCCGTATCTATATTGTCTAATATTGCAACAAACCTTACTTCATGTTCTGGAAAATATGTTTCAATGTATAATCCTGATTGCACATAATTTCTACCTAGTCTTGATAAGTCTTTCGTGACGATCATATTGATTTTACCGAGTTTCAATATCTGCTATCATTCTATTAAATGCAGGTCTATCAAAACTTGTACCACTTACACCATCATCAACGTATTCTGATATAAAGTTTAGTTTGTTTTCTTTGATATATTGCATTAGCAAAGTTCTTTGGTTTCCAATACTTTCGCTTTCTTGATATTTTTCTTTTTCTTCATCTTCTCTTGAAAGCCTTATATATATACCTACTCTATAATCAATATTATTCATTATTGTAAGCTTCATTTTACCTCCTTACTTGCTATTTAAAGATAATGAGATAATATTGATACTCTTTGCAAGTATTATAACATATTATCTCATTAAATACCATTATTTTACTTTAATTTTTCTTTAGACAATAATTTCCAAATGCTCTTTCTATAATCTTTTCTAATGCTTCTCCCTTTTCATTAAATATAATATTTATTTTAAAATTGCTTTTCTTTTTATACTTTTTCTTTTCTTTTCTTTCTTGCATAAATTTCACTCCTTTAGTTGTAATTATTTCCAATTTTTTTTACTTTATACAGTCCATTCATTTTTATATACAAGTTTTAATAGATATAATTGTGAAAAAATATATAAAAAAGAAAGAGAGACTTTGAAATTTCAAAGTTCTCTCCTTCTGTCTGTGCTTGGATACAATTAAAGCAATTTTACAGTGGTCAGTGCTACTTAATATAAAGCGTGGCACGAAAACAAGTGTAGTTATAGCCGCTAGTAGGATTGCTGAAACAGCGATAGTCGACAGGGTAATCGTAACCATAAATGCAGTAACCGCCACCGCGGATAACACGATAAGAACTTTTGTTCTGCTCTTGTGTCCATTCATCTACATTACCTGCAAAGTCGTAGATGTTATTAGCACACCATTCTTCTCTGCTTCCTGTTTCAACTACTTTCTTCGGAGAATTCTCTGTACTCCAATGGTTGCCCCATTCAGTAGAGTCCTCTGCAATTTCAGCAAGAGTTTTAATTTCCGTTTTAATAAACCACTCCAATACCGAATCATATTCTGCACCAAAAGTCAGATGACTCTTAACTGCTTCATTATCTTCAATAGTGGATGTAACCTTCTTGGCATCATCAAAATTGATGTTTACCCACGGCATAACTCCTTTTACCGACTGCGGTTTTCCTGCTGAACTCTTGGAAATGTTATAGCGAGAAATATAAAATCCCCCATATTTTTTGACACTTTCAAATTGTTCAAGCAGTTCACCATTTAAAGCTTCATTGAATTCATCATCCGAAAATTCATCGTTCCTGTAATTTCGTCTGCCGAATTTCTCCGAAAAACGTTCTCCATCAAGTGTTCCATTAGAGTCGAGACTTCCAACAGGAATCCATACAAACTGGCTTCCATCAGAACATCTTTCAATTACAAATCCATTGTTCCATTCTCCACAGACATGCTTATATCCATCTGGAATTGGCGGATTTACATAGTTTGTAGAGTAAACATTGGATGTAGCAATGTTCAAAGCTCTTATAATTAACTCTCCACTTGTTCCCTCTGAGACTTCAAAGGTTATATCCTTTTCTGCCTCAAGCACAAATTTTTCATACCGTTTCATAGTTTATACCTCCTTAAGTGATAATTTTATAACGGTTTCAACATGGCTATTGCCATTATGTTAATAATACCACATTTTCTTTCATTTTGCAAATTTTGTAAACTTTGAATTTATTTAATTATATAATTTTAATTGTACTATTTCTTTTTATTGAATTTATGTCTTATAAATTCACCTATGCCCCCTATTATAAACAATACAATAAAAAATCCAATTAGTAATAATATTTGATTTCTTCTTTAGATTTAAAAATAATATGAAAAGAGGTTATATTTATGGATAAATTTGTTATGAAAAAATCTACTGAAGCCAACATTTATAAAAGTATTAGGTTTCCTGTTGAAATAAATTCTCAAATCCTCGAAATTGTTGACAAAGCTAATGAAGGATTGGATAAAAAAGAATATTCTTTTAATGGTTTCGTAGTATCTGCTTGTGAATTTGCATTAAAACATATGAAATAGTAGTTATAAGAGCAAATAAATTTGTTTGCTCTTATATTTCTAAATCCCATTCTTTTGCTCTTTCTTCTTTTTTTGGTTTTATGATTTCTTCTAAAATCGTAAAAAGCATTTTGAAGTTGTCTATAACTATCTTTGGCTTTCCAAAATTCGCTACAAGCTAGTTTATCAATATCATTTCCTTTTTTATCTTTTGTATGAACAACAGGTAAAAAAATTAAGTGCATATGTGGACTTTGTTCATCCATATGCACTTTTGCAGATAGTATATATTGTTCTCCTAAATTTTTATATTCACTTACAAATTTATATGCAGTTTCAAAATATCTTTTTGTTTCTTCTTCTCCTATTGTTTTAAAAAATTCTTTATCTGATGTTATTATATATTCACAAGCTATATTATTAACTACTTTTATTTGACCTTTCAAATTAGATTTTTCTCTTATTCTATCAAATTCTTTTTCATAACTATATTGTGGCTCTTTTAATGAATAATTTAAATATGATTTTTCTTTATCTATATTATTATTTGAATAATTTCTGTTTCTTCTTTCGTTGTGTCTAAATATTCCCTTTAGATTTTCTCTTTTGTATTTTGTGTTTCTTATTATTGCATAACTCATTTCTAACCTCCTTTGCTTCAGCTAGTTTCTCTCTTGTGCTACTAGCTAATAAGACACATTTATTTCTTAAATTCTGCTCTTTTTTATTTGTCTTGTAACACACTACAACACTTTTTTAGCTTACTGCTTCAAAAAGTGTTTCGTGTGGCAGGGCATCACCCCACACCCCATTCAATCCAAAATAAAAATTCACTTTTTTATTTTGGATTGCTAAAAAACTATTCATAGTTTTTTAGGCAAATTAAAAGAGATTAGCTATACATTTGAAGTAGCACTAATCTCTTTATAATTTGCATATAAGCTATCCCAATTGAAGTCATCGCCATACCTGTCACTTCTATATGGAATATTTTTCTTTTTATGTGTGTCCTCTTTATTATAATTATTTTTATTTTTTATATTATTTATTATATCTTTATCATTATCACCTATAGGGTATGGTTGCTTTTGACTATCTGAATAGTTATTTATATCTATACCCTCTAGGTGTTTTTGACTACACCTATTGATGTTTTCGACTATAGGTAAAATTTGTCTTTCTTGTATTTCTTTACTATCTGTTTTATATTTTAATTTTACTTTTATATAGTTCTTGTCTCTTAAAGAACTTATTATTTTTGACACTCTATCTGCTGTTACATTTACTATATTGGCTATATATTTATTACTTGCAAAACAACTTGATGTTTCTTCGCTTAAATATAAAATCATTGCAAGTATTAGTTTTTCTTTATCTGTTAGTTCTTCATTTAATAAAATTTCTGCTGGTATCCATAAACCTTTTAATTTTTGTTTGTTCATATAATGCTCCTTTCTTTTAGTTTCTATTTGCCTCAAATTCAATTTTAAGGCTTTAAAAATAATTTTTAGTATAAGTTTAGGGCAAAAAAATAAACCTTAAGATTTTGTCTTAAGGCTATATAATATATTTTTCGTACTATTTCATAAATTACTATATTATTATTTAATTTCTTATTTTTCTTCTAATAACCAATCTATTACATTTTTATGAATTATACCATTTTGTGAAAAATCAAATTTATCCATTGTTAAAACATATTTAGGGTAGTTATCCTCTATATTTTTAAATGCTCCAAATTCTCTTTCAATAACAGAATCATCTGCTAAAATGTAAGCTACTTGAATATATATCTTTTCTTTAAATCTTGTCGCTATAAAGTCTATTTCTCCATTTTCTAAATTTCCGACTTTAACATCATATCCTCTAGATAGTAATTCATTATATACAATATTTTCTAAATATGCTCCTAGTTGTGGTCTTTTTCCAACATTCATTATTTGACCGAAACCTAAATCCGTTAAATAATATTTGTATTTTCCATTTAATATTCTTTTTCCTCTAACATCATATCTATCAGCTTTATTTATCATCATAGCTTTTGTCATATATTCTAAATAGTTATATAGAGTTATTTTTGAAACTTCTCTATCATCTTTATTTGCAAAATAATTTGATAAACTTTCTGCTGAAAAATTTTGAGATGGTGTTGTAACTATATATTCTACTATTCTATTAAATAGATCTAAATCTTTTATATTAAATCTTGCTATAATATCTTTTACTAATATAGAATTATAGATGTCTGATAAATATGTTCTTGTCTGAACTTCATCTGTCATCATAAATCTTTGTGGCATTCCTCCCCAAGTCATATAGTCATCAAATACTTCTTCTATATCTTTTCTATCTGTTATATTTTTAAGCTCACATACTTCTTTAAATGTGAATGGATAAGTTTTAAAACTTACATATCTTCCTGCTATATGTGTAGCAAGTTCTCCAGATAGTAAATCACTATTAGAACCAGTAATGAATATTGATACATTTTTAGATGCCTTAAATGAATTTATCGCTTTTTCCCAGTGTTCGACATTTTGAATTTCATCAAAGAATAAATAATATTTATCTTTACTTACTATTTTTTCTTTAATGTAATTGTGTAAATCCATATCATTTTTTATAAAAGAATAATCTTCATATTCAAAGTTTATATATATTATTTGAGATTCTGGTATTCCTCTTGCTTTTAACTCATCTATTATTTGTAATAATATAACTGACTTACCACATCTTCTAACACCCATTATGACTTTTATCAAATCTTGGTCATAGAATGGTCTAATTTTAGATAAATATTTTTCACGAATAATCATAATTTTCTCCTCTTTGTTCACTTTATTTTATTCTATTATATCGTAATTATTTTCTTTTGTCAATAATTTTGTTTATTGTGCTAAACAAAATTTGTTATTTTGTGTATTTTGTTTAGTGAATAGTTTATGTATTTAAGAGTATCAATATTTTTAAAAAAATGGTATTAACAACAACACTCATGTGTGTATTGTCCACCGTTTTCTCTTGTTCCCGGCAAGTATGCTTTTATATAGCCAGGTTCCAGCTTACTTTTTTCGAAAGGTGGATCTAGCAGTTTTATAATACCATTTTCTTTATCTACTAGATGATTTTCTAAACTCTCCATAGAAATATATTTTTTATCATTATCCCCTGCATTTGAAATTGTTGCCCAACTTTGAGCTATACTATCAATTCTACATTCTTCATTTTGTATACTTCCTAAAGTTTCTCCATTATCTGTAAAGGCTCTCCTGTACCATCTACCATCCCAACCTATTGTATTTAATGCTTTTTTTAAATTTGTCTTTATATTCTCATATTTTTCTACTAAATATGTGTCACCTTTTTTATTACAAATTGGTATCATACGATCTAGTACCACATACATAAAGAATCCAAGCCATACACTTTCACCTTTTCCTTTATTTCCTACTTCACTAAATCCGTCATTCCAATCTCCCGATCCTATTTTTGGCAAACCATTTTCTCCAAATACTATTGCTTTTTCTATGGCTTTTATGCAGTGATTATATATCGGTTCTTTTGTTGTAGAAGGCAAATATAAATCATATCTTTCATCAATACCTTCTGGAAGTATTTCACCTTTCAAATAATAAGTTTCTTCATTTAGTATACTTTCATCTCCTGTAAAATTAATATATTCTGTTGTAATATATGGTAACCATAACAAGTCATCTGAAAATCTCGTACGAATTCCCCTATTCGTTTCCTCATGCCACCAGTGTTCTACGTCTCCTTCTATAAATTGATGTTTGCTATTTTTAATAATTTGTTTTTTCATTATTTCTGGACAAATATACTTCATTGCAAGTGTATCTTGTAATTGATCTCTAAAGCCATATGCTCCACCAGACTGGTAATATCCGCTTCGTGCCAAAAGTCTTGAACACATAGTCTGATAAATAGCCCATCCATTTAGCATAATATTTACCGATTCTAATGGTGTTTTTACTTGTAATCTATCTAATAATTCAGACCAATATCTTTTTTCATTTTCGTATTCTGTTATTGCATTATTTATATTTGTATATTGATAAGCTTTATCCTGACACTCTATTAAGCTTGACTCTGCGCCTAATCCTAAAACTATATCTTTTCTTTCAAAAGCTTCTAGGCTAACACGTAATTCTATTCCTATTATAGGATCTTTTCCTAATGAATCCTGCCTATCTAATTCAATACTATTTATTGCATCTGGTTTTGTAATATTTCCATTTCCAATAAAGCTATTTTTATCTCCTGTATACGATTTTATTTTTTCACTACATGACACATATAAAATTGTGTCTTTTGTATTTTTGCCTGTATTCTCTAATGTTACTAAATTGGAATTTTCCTTATATTGAATTTTTAAAAAGCCTCTTGATTTTATTTCATCTTCATTTAAAACAGGTTTTATATAGTATATTAATTTCAACTCTTTTTTCTTTGCTTGTGTATTTTCCAAATGCAAAATTTGAACCTTAATAGAGTCATTTCTTGGAACAAATATATCTAATTTTTGAATTATACCATTACTTGTATGATTATATTTTGCATATCCAAAACCATATGTTATGGTATAGTCATTATCATCAGGTGCTGGGTTTAGTCCCAACGACCAAAAATTATCTGTTTCCATATCTTTCATATAAATTATTTCTGAGGGTACATCTGTAACAGGATTGTTATTCCATGCGGTTAATCTATTTAATCTGCTATTTTTATACCATGTATACCCTCCCATGTTTTCAGTTAATACTGTTCCAAATTTTTCATTTGCTAAAATATTACACCATACAGTTGGTAGTCTATCATTCTTATTTACTTTTATAAAATACTCTTTTCCATCTTTTGAAAAACCACCATATTCGTTATAATACTTCATATCTTGAATTGGCAACTCTAATTTATATATCTCATCATTTGAGTAAACTTTATTAATTACTTCTTGTCTCATATCTTTAGTTTTTTCTATATATTCTTCTTCATAGTCTTTTAATTGTCTATCTATATCACCTAAACTTGCATCGATTAAGAGATTTGCCCTATATTCCAACAATCGTCTTTCTTCTTTTGCTAAATTATTTAGTACAAATATTCCACCTTCAATATTTTGTAGATATGCTATATTTCTATCTAATATTGCATTTTGAATTTCCTCTGCTACATAATTGTCATAAGTTTTCTTTTCTTCATTTATTATTACAACATCAACTTTTATGTTTTTAACTCTAAAATACTCATATGCCTTTAATACTTCTTTTACAACGTAAATATCAATTGCATCTTTTATTTTAACTAATAAAATTGGTAAATCTCCTGAAATTCCATATCTCCAAAGTTCAGAGGTTTCAGCATTTTCAGGAATTTTTGCTTTAAACATCAACATTTTTAATGGATTTTTATTAATTAAATATCCCAGCATTTTTTGATATACTAAAATTTCATTTCCTTTCATTCCTAAATACATTGTTTCCGCTTCAACTTTAGCTTTGGCTAATTCTAGGTTCCTTGCGATTTTTTCTTCATTTTTATTACTTTTTATTAGTTCAATAGCTTCATTTCTATCCTCTGAAACAGCCATTATCAGGTGAAATTTTGAGCTACTTTTAGGCATAATGCACACCGTTCTTTTCATTGCAATAATTGGATCAGTTGTTAACCCAATCTTTTTGCTTAGAGGTAATTCTCTTTCCACTGCTTTTGGTAAATTTATATTTCCTCTTCCAATAAATTTTCCCTTGTCAATTTCATACTCTAAATCTCCAATTGTCTCATCTTTTGTGTACAGATTTACTGCTAAATAAATATTCTTTTCGCCTTTATTCCTATGATTTCTTTTTACAAGTATAGTTCCCGAATCTTCCAAAAACTCATAACTCAAAAATAGATTATTAAATACCTTATGTGCATAATCCTGTTCTTTCGTAGATAAAATTGGCTCTAACATGCTAGTTATTTCTATTGTTTCCTCTGTATTTCCATGGTTTTTTAGTTCAATATTTCTAATTTCAACTGGTTCATTTGGCATAACAAATACTTTTGTATTTGTTTCTATATTTCCATCTTGTCTAACATATTGATTTTTATCTGGGGTAAAATATACTATATATTTATCGGCATTTGCTAAATATTTTAATTGTGAAGAAGTCCATATTCTTTTTGTTTTTATATTTTTTAGATAAAAGAATACTCCTTGTTCTTCATCATCAGTTTGTTTATATCTGTTTATTAAAATGTCTTTATATTTGCTATAACCATTTCCTCTTTGGTCCATTACAACTGTATAATAATCATTTGAAATAACATTAATAGGACTTAATTTATTATCTATTTTGTTATATTCTCTTTGGCAATAAACCTCATAATCTATATTCTTTATCTTTTCTACCTTTTCTTTTTTCTCTTTTGTGATAATCACATTACCTGGCATTCTTTCTTGTAATAAAATATCTATTGCATTAATCTCTGGGTTTTCCATAAATCTTTTCTGTAAGATTTTTTGGTTAAACAAATTATTAATAGATAGTAAAATTAAGCCTTGATGATGTGCCATGTATGTTTTTACAACCTCATATTGTTCTCCTCTTTTTAATCTATTTGGCGTATAATCTATAGATTCATAAAATCCATATTTATCATACATACCTTGCATCTCTAATCTTTTTAAGTTTGATATTACTTCTTTTGGTCTTTCTGAAATTGCTAATATTCCGCCATAGGAAGAAACAACCATTTCATCTGCTAATCCTCTTTTTATTCCAAGCCATGGTATTCCAAATGCTTTATATTGATAATTATTACTTAAATCTCTTAAATTAAATGCTGCCTCTGATATTCCCCAAGGTATATTTAATTTTTTTGCATATTCAATCTGACTCATTATTGCAAACTTTACAGATTCATCTAGCAAACTTCCCGGTTCTTGTGGAATATTTATATTTGGCATTAGATATTCAAAAGCTGTACCTGACCATGAAATTAATCCTTTATATTTGTTTAATATAGTCAAACTTCTACTTAGGTTATACCAGTGCTTTACTGAAATATCTTTTTTAGCTATAGCAACTAAACTAGCTTGCCTTGCCTCTGACGCTAACAAATCATAATATGAGTCTGTTAGCTGATTTTCCTCTACATTATATCCTATAGAGAATATCTTGTTTTCTTCACTATATAGATATTGGAATTTTGTATTTTTAATTAATTGATCTATAATTTGGATCATTATGCTTATTTTATCTACATCTTCAGATTTATTTTCTTCTAAAAATTGTTTTAATACATATAAATAGCCCACAAAATTTCCACTATCTACCGTAGATACATATTTTGGTATTAATGGTTCTAGAGTTTCTATATTATACCAGTTATATAAATGTCCATTCCATTTTGATAATTCTAAAATAGAATCTAACATTTTTTGTAATAGGTTTAATGTGTCTTGTAAATTTTCATACCCTAGGTCATAACTAGAAACAACAGCTAGTAATCCTAAACCTATATTGGTAGGAGATGTTCTATATACGATCTTTGGCTTTCTGTCTTCTTGATAATTATCTGGTGGCAAGAAGTTGCCTTTCTCATTTATATTATCTTTAAAAAATTGCCAAGTTTTCTTTCCTATATCAAGTATATATTCTTTTTCTTGTTCATCTATTTTTTCAATTGCATTTTTATTTTTTTCTGGTTTACTTATATAGTACATAACTAAAGGTGCTATAAGCCATAAGATAGATAATAGAAATAATAATATAGTAACAGTACCTTCTTTATAGAAATTCAAAAATAATATTCCTACAATTCCTAATATGACATTTGGAAGCATATTCATATAGTAGTCTTTTATACTGTTTTTAGCCTTTTTCTCTGCCTCTTCTGCGGTTGTCCACTCTAACAAATGTATTTTGCTTATATTAATTCTATAAAATGTTTTAACTATTGCATCTAATAAAGTATAAGCTTTATCTGGTAAAGTTGCTATCTCTAAAATCCCTCTTATTACACTTCCCTTTATTCCATCTATTTGTTTTTCAAATGTTCTTTGAGATACTTCTCCATTTTGCTTTGATATTACTCTATTTACTATCTGTATTATCATTGGTGAAAGTAATGAGATAAATAAAATAGCAACCATCGGCCAAATATTTATTTTATAAAAAGCATCCATAAATAAAATAAATATAAAAGCAATTAATATAATTGGCTCAAATATGCTTCTAACTAAGTTATCTAAAATTTTGTATTTTGAAATAGTATTAAGTGGATTTTTTTGTGACTGATTTTGATTATTCTTTATTTTTGATTTCAACCATCTAAGAATTTGAATGTCTCCTCTTGTCCACCTATGAATTCTTGTTTTAAAACTATTATATGAAGTAGGATAACCATCTAATAAAATTACATCAGATGCAAGAGCACACCTTAAATAATTTCCTTCTAGCAAATCATGACTTAATACTGTATTCTCAGGTATTTGATTCTTAAGTACATCTGAGAATACTTGCAGATCATATATTCCTTTTCCCGTAAAAATTCCTTCTCCAAAATTATCTTGATAAAAATCAGAAATAGCATTGGTATATGAATCAGTACCTCCTAATCCTGCATAAATCTTTGTGAATTTCGTTTTTCCTACAGCTCTTAAATTAATTCCAACACGAGGTTGCATAATTCCATATCCATGAATAACTTTAGTTTTATCATTATTTAAAATAGGTTGATTTAGAATATGTGACATCGCTCCTATAAGTTCTAACCCTGTATTTAACACTAGCTCTGTGTCAGAATCTAGAGTAATAATATATTTTATTTCAGGAACCTTAATTTCATCTGCCTTTTTTTCCTCTATTGTATTTACTTTAAATTGATTTTGTGAATTGCCTAATATATACTCATTAAATTGATTTAATAAACCCCTTTTTCTTTCCCAACCTAGGTAACATCTCTCTTTTTCATTCCAAATCCTTTTTCTATAAATAAAACTAAATTTGGGAAATTTTGTGTTAGGATATTTTTCATTTAGAGCTTTAACTATTTGTTTCCCTGTTTCTTCTATTTCTTGATCAAATTCTTCAGTTTCTCTATCACTTGATGTACAATCTCCTAATAAAGCAAAATATAAATTATCACTTTGATTTGCTAAATTGTACACTTCTAGTTTTTTTAAGATTTCTTCTACTTTTTCTTTATTACTCAATATTGTTGGTATTACCACAAAGGTAGCAAATTCTTCTGGAACTCCATTTTGGAAATCCATTTTGGGAATTAACTTAGGTTTTATAACTCTTCCGAAAATATATTGAATTATTTGTATTATTATAATTTCAGTAGGTATATAAATTAAAATTGCACTAATAATTGCTATTATGATTTTTCCTGTTTGATGGTACAAATAACTACCAATCAATATAGATATAATAAATGCAAGTATTGTTTTAGTTAATATATATAGTCTTATTTTTTGGTTACCACTTACTTTTTTTATTTTTTTATTTTGTAATTCCTCTAATAATTTATTTTTTCCATCATCTATTAAATAATAACCTATATGTGATTTTATATTTATTCTTTGTCTTTCCTCTGTTGTTAAGTTGTCTTGTGTCTCTCCTTTAGTACTATTTTCAGCTAATTCTAAACATTTTTTAGCAATATAAATCTCTGATATTTTGGTTTTTCTAGAAATCTGCTTAATTGTATTTCTATATTCAATCTTTGTTTTGTAATCCATCTTTTCATAGATTCCTATTGGATCTTTTTTTAATATATCATCAACTTCGTTTATTTGTTCAAATATATCTATAAAGTTAATCCTTTGAAGTACCTTTATACTCGTAATACAATTTCCTATTGATACTTTTTTTACTGCAATATCAAAATGTTCTTTTTTTATTACGTCAGATATGTCCGTTCCCATTTTATCAACTTGCTCTTCTAATATATTTAAAAATGGATATGCTTTTTTTCCAAATCTTTTTAATTTATACGACATATATTCGATAAATGGATATTTCATCTCACCATATTCATTTACTTTTGATCTATATGCACTTATGTTTTTAAATTGTAATTCCTCTTTTGCTTTATTTTCTACTAATCTCTCTATAATATTTTCTACTTTATACTTTTGCACTTGTGCAGAATAAATTCTCTCACAAATTCCACGTATATTTTCTATTATTGCAATTTGAAGAAACATTCCCATATTCCATATTTCGTCCATGCTCAATGTCTTTTTCTGTTGATATGCTTTTAATAGATCTTTTATATTTTTTGCACTAATTTTTGAATCTGTATATGCTACAATTTCCGTTGCTAAAACATATACTCTTGCAAATCCTCTATGTGCACCATTTGCTACGCCTAAAAAATCTGTATATTTTTTTAGTGTTAATTCTTTTTCTATCCATTTTACAGTTTCTTCTATAATATAATAGTTGTCTAATATCCACTCTCCGGCAGGATGTATTGGAATTTGTAATTTAATATGTTCATTTAGCAAATGATATACTTCACTAATTATTTCAAAGTTTTCTTTCATTCTGTAAATTGGATATGTGTTTTTGTCTGAATTTTCTTTCAATATTTGATCAGAAGCAAGTTGTTCTAAATACTTTTCTAACTGGTATTCTTCTAGTACTACTCCTGTTATATTTAATACTCTATATTGTTTCAAAAAAATTCCACTCCTTGTTAAAATAGTTTTTACCTATTTTCTCCAAATAGTAGAATTTTATGCATTTTTTTGAGTTTGAGAATAAAAATAAGATGACGATAAGAATAAACTTTTTTTCGATCTTTGCTGTCGGATGTTCCATCCTTCAAACTGCGCATATCTTCAAAAAAGTTTATTCTTATCGGTTATAACCCATATAATTAATTTTCATAAAAGTAGTCTATAATTCCGTTGTAAATTCCCCACGCAAGTTTGTTTTGATAGTCATCTTCTAATAATTGTTTTTCTTCTTCTGGATTTGATAAAAATCCACATTCTACTATTGTGATTGGAATTTCTACATGTTTCATTATATATACTGTGTTTAGTTTCATTGAGACACGTTTGTTTTCTTTTTGTATTGCATCATTTAAGTTAGTTTGTATACTCTTGGCAAGTTTTATACTTTTTTCATCATTTTCCTTATAAAATGTTTGCCATCCATAATATTGTTGTTGTGGTATTTTATTCAAATGAATTGATACAAAAATGTCTGCTGATGATTCGTTTCCGATTTTTACTCTATTGTGAATGTCAGATATTTTCTTTTCTCTTAATGTTGTTTTATCTATATCGTAAATCGCGTTTTCATCGCTACGAGTTAAGATAACCGTTGCTCCACTTTGCTCTAATAAATTTTGTAATTTTAATGCGATCTTTAAATTTATTTGCGCTTCGGTAGTTCCATTGCTACTTTGTGCACCGTTCATCTGGTACACCATGCCCTGCATCTATTACTACTACCTTGTTACTAACCGGTAATGCAACTGTCGATACAGTTTCTTCTTTTTTCGCTATTTGAAAGTTAAATACGAAAACTGCAACACATATCATGCTTAACATTGCAATTAATCTTTTTCTATTTAATATAATCATAAAAAAACTCCCTATAGATAATTTGTATTATCTTATGAGAGTTTTCGTTTTTTTAGAACTTAATAGTTTCCTGATTTGATTTACTATTTTTTACTTTAATTTTTTGATTTTTTTCAGCTAAATTATACAATTTTTATTTTGACTATATGTTCAGGTGAATTGATAATGTGTTTTATCTATGCTACACTAATAAAATGAATATTATTTTTATGGAGGAATTATGAAAGCATTTGGAAAATTATATGATGCACAAAAGCAAGATACAATTCGTGATTATATTAATAATGCTATAGCTATGTATCCTGACAATACCGCATTTATTATAAAAAACAGAATTGGTAAAAATGTGACTTATACCAACATATCTTACAAAGAATTCGGAGATGACCTAAAATATCTTGGAACTTCTTTAATAGACCTTGGGTTGGAAGGAAGAAATATTGCAATAATAGGAAAAAATAGATATGAATGGGCATTATCTTATGTTTCAATTTTAAACGGAGTAGGTGTCGCAGTTCCTTTAGATAAAGGATTACCAGATCAAGAAATTGAATCACTTCTCGCAAGAAGTCATGCAGAAGCTGTTATTTTTGAAAAAGAATATATGGAAGTTATGAAACAGATCTCTTCTAACAACAGTCAAATTAAGCACTTTATTTGTATGAACCCAGATACTTCTGATATTTATGATACTTCTTATGGCAAATTTAAATCTGTGCATGATTTATTAGAGACAGGAAAAAAATTAGTTTTAAATGGCGATTGTAGATTTGAAAATCATATAATTATTCCAAAAGAGTTAGCTACAATTATATTCACCTCTGGTACAACATCAATGGCTAAAGCAGTAATGTTATCAAATTATAATATCACATCGAACATATATAACATGGATATGTGCGAAAAAATATTAAGTACTGACATTAATATGGCTTTCCTACCACTCCATCATACATTTGGATCAACAGGTTTGCTTTTATTTCTATCTCATGGAGTTACAAATGTATTTTGTGATGGATTAAGACATATACAAGAAAATCTTAAAGAATACCATGTTACTGTTTTTGTATGTGTTCCTCTTTTGCTAGAAGCAATGTATAAAAAGATTTATGCACAAATAGATAGACAAGGAAAAACAAAATTGATAAAGTTTGCTATATTGCTTAGTCGTTTCTTATTGAAATTTAAAATTGATATTAGAAGAAAATTATTCAAAGAAATTCTAGATAATCTTGGTGGAGGATTACGTTTTGTCATAAGTGGTGCTTCTGCTATAGATAAAAATGTAGCAAGAGGTTTTCATGATTTTGGAATTCTTACAATACAAGGATATGGATTAACCGAGACATCTCCGGTTTTGGCAGCAGAGAATGAAAAGAGCATTAAATATGGATCTGTTGGGGTTCCATTACCTGAGGTAGATATTGTAATTGACCATCCTAATGAGAAGGGCATAGGTGAAATCGTAGTAAAAGGTCCAAATGTTATGCTCGGATATTATGAAATGCCTGAAGAGACTGAAAAAATATTAAAAAACAACTGGTTCTATACTGGAGATTTAGGTTATTTTGATAAAGATAATTTTTTATTTATTACTGGTAGAAAGAAAAATGTTATAGTATTAAAAAATGGAAAAAATATTTACCCAGAAGAATTAGAGCAATTAATTAATGGCTTACCATATGTTATGGAATCTATGGTATTTGGTATGCCTAAAGATGACGACTTAGTGCTATCTGTTAAAATTGTATATAACAAAGAATATATGATGGATAAATTACCTAATTTAAGTGAGAAAGAGTTTAAAGATTATATTTGGAAAGATATTAAACAAATCAATTCTACTCTTGCTAATTACAAACATATAAAGAACCTATTTATCACTGATGAACCTATGATAAAAACAACGACTCAAAAAGTAAAGAGATATGAAGAAATTAAGAGGGTGCTATAAAGCTCCCTCTTAATTTTTAATTTTTTCTTCTATCTATTGAATATGCACTTCCCACAGTTGTTTTCGCTAAATGTTTTACCTGTGCTCCTACTTCACCTATCTCCAAGACATTATGGAATCTTCCTTTATCTGCAACAACTACACCAATTGAAATTGAGGTTAATGCAAATTCTTCTATTACACCTTTTCTGTTTGGTACTTCTAAGTATCCTCTTTCTATATCTTCATCGTTAAAGAATTTAACAACTCCTTTATCAAATTCAGCTATAATATTTTGGCATATATTTTCATAATCCTCGTTTGCTGAAACAATTGCAACAAAATCATCTCCGCCTATATGTCCAACAAAACTATCTTCCTTTGTTAATTCATCTACATTTTTTACAATTGTTTTAGCTGTAAATTTTATGATTTCATCACCATTTAAAAATCCATATACATCATTAAATGCTTTAAAATTGTCTAAATCTAAATATAGCATTGCAAATTCTTCTTTGTTTAAAAGTCTTTTTTTCATTTCTGCTTGTATCTGTACATTTCCAGGTAATCCAGTTAATGGACTTACTCTTCTATTAATATATAGTAATCTTATTAAATTCTTTACTGTGTAATATAAATATTCTTCATCTATAGGAGCTTTTATATAATGTTCTACACATTCTTTTAATATTTCTATTCTATGACTCTTTTCTTTATTAGATGAAATAACAATAATTGGTGTAATACTATTATCTTCATTTGATCTTATTCTTTTACATACTTCAATAATATCTTCATCTAATGTATCATCATTAATTATAATTAATGATGGTATATTTTTTAATGCTACATCAATTCTCTTTGAATCAACCTTCTTAAACTTATACTCGTTTTCATCCTTAAACATTTTATCTAATGATTCTTTTAAGGCTTCTTCATTATCTATTACATAAATATATTGAGCCATTTTTTCCCCCTTATTTACTCCTTAATTTTTTTCTTATGTTTGCTAAATCTATTTTTTGATTAATAAACTTACTAATAGTCTCTGATTGCATTGTTGGAAAAGCTCTCTTTAGTCTAATAATTAGCTTGTATAATTTTATTTTTAACACAGCTTGTTGCTTTTTTAATTGCGTTATTGCTAATGTTATACTTTCATTAGATACTTTTCCCATTATATCTTGTTGTTTTAATTCGTTTATTTTTTCTTTTATTTTGTCGCCTATTTCATGTATCTGTTGTATTTTTTTATCTATGAATAATATTCTTGTAACACTTATAACTACGTCTGTTATTAACACTGTATATACTACAATATTTACATACGTTAATGTTTTTTCTGGAATCATATCCACATATTGTTTAATAAATGGGTGGATTACAAATGTAAATGCAACCCCTAATAGTCCCCAATATATAGAATTTTTTAAACATACTCTTCCGTTTATATTAAATTTTAGATGTGAATAATCCCAATATTTTGTTTTAAATATCTTTTCTAAAAGGACTCCTACAATATATTCCCAAACAGTTAATAATATTGTACTTGATATAAATATTATAAATACATTATTAGGTAATTTGGTTAATATCAATGCCATTATAATTGCACCAAATGCATAAATTGGGCAAAATGGTCCATACAAAAAGCCACTATTAACCAACTTTTTATCTAAAATTGATTTATAAATTGATTCTACGCACCATCCTAAGAAAGAATAGATGGCAAAGTATAAAAGTATTTTACTGTGCATAATTTATTTCTGTTGTCCCTTCTGAAACTAATGAGTTTACATTTGTAACTGTAACTTTTAAAGTATTTACTCCAGTTACTGGTTTTAAAGGTATTCTTACTGATTTTTGGTTAACGTCTTTAGCTTGATATACTACTCCATTTAGATTAATTACAATATCTTTAATTCCATCTGGATCTTTAATGTCTATTATTATTTGTCCATTTTGTATTTTAGGTTCTATTGTTGTACTTCCGCTAACAATAATTTTCTTTTCAACCTTTTCAATATTTCCAGCCTGATCTACTGCAGTAATTCTAACCATATTGCTACCTTTTTGTAATTTTAGAACATAATTTATTGTTTTATTTTCTATTTCTGATTTGTCAATTCTAATTTCATCTTCATCATTTACTTTATAAGTAATATATGAAATTGCTGTCTCATCTGTAGCTGTTATTCTAATATTACCTTTTGTATCTTCTTCTGTTATTTGTATTGTTGGTTGTATTATATCAACACCTTCTATTTTAAACTGCTTTGTATATCTAATTATTCTTCCACTGCTCTCTTCTACAATTACAACTAAGGTACTATCTTCAACAGGTAAAAAGGCTGTTTCTTCTATATATGTGTCGTTTACTGAAACAACAGTTTCTTCTCCTTCATTCCATTTGTATCTTAAATTTTCTATCTTATTAACACCTTCTGCTTTTATAACAATAGAATCATTTACCCTTGATATACTAACAGTTGGCATGTTTTTTACATTTCTACCTTTAGAATCTTTATATATAGCATATGAACCATGTCCTATAAAAAATATTCCAAAAACAATTAGTGCAATTGCAAAAAATCTTACAATTTTTTCTATTTCAACTGGTCCTGAACTTGATCTGTTTCTTTTCTTTTTTTGATTTTCGACCATTAAAATTTGATTCATCCATTTCACCTCATTATATTTGAAATTATAACATAAGCTTTTTTTAATGTAAATAAAATCTTACTTATATTTTTTTAATAATACAATTTTTCACCAAATTTTTATATTATATAAATAAAGAAGAAATCCAATTTATTTTGGATTTCCCCTTTTTATATTATACTATTAGATAACAAATTTCTTGATTAGAACTATTCCAGCTGATACTATTGCAAGTATACTTCCTGTAATTACAATGTAATTTTCTGCTGAACCTGTTTTTACAGATAGTAATACTGATGCATCATCAATATCATCTTCTCCCTCTTTCTTGTTGTTTGGAACTGAGTCTATATCTGGTGAATCACTATCATTTTTATCTTTACTAATTTCAGCCCAGTTTTGTTTTAAACCAAAATTGTTTTGTCCATTAATCCATTGTAATGTAATTTCTACTACTGCACTTTCCCCTGGTTGTAGTAATTTGTCTTTCAATTGATCTGTTGTAACAGTATTTCCATCTTCTAGCATTGTCCACTTTGAATTATCTTCTTTTACAAATTTTAATCCACTTGGAATATAGTCTTTTACTTCTTCTGCATATCCTGCAATTTCACCTTCGTTCGTTACTTTTATTTGATATTTAAACTTAATTACTGCAGATTTTACCATGCTATTTACTAACTCAACTTTAACTGGTGGTTCTGGTTGTACTCCAAATTTATGTCCAGTTTTTGTTACAGTTGTTTTTCCATTTTGTTTAATACTATATTCACTTACAATTTTTTCTAAAGCAAGATCAAAGTATTTTACTTTTACTTTCTCTATATCGATATCATCTTCATCTTCTTTATCATTATCTGGAGTTGAATCAATATCTTCTACAGAATTTCCCTTATCATCACTATCTTTAGATATTTCAGCTGTATTGATTATTATTCTATCAGATGTATTTGGTTCTATTACTTTAAATGCAATTTTCACATCTCTATAATCTGGTTGTGTCATTGTTTCAGTATTAAATGCTTTAAGTAAGTTATTTCTTTTTGTTTGGATTTCTTGATCTCTTGATAAATAATCTGTTCTTACAGTTTTAGCTTCAGAAACTTCTGTTGTTTCAGTTCCATCTTCTTTATATAATTTCCATCTGTATTCTTTATTTATCTCATTTTCAGGTAAATAAACTAATCCTTCTGGTAAATTATCTTTTACTTCATCGGCATATCCTGCTTGATTTCCTTCATTATATACTCTTAATGTATATACAATTACATCTCCATTTACAACTTCAACTGGTGTCTTTGGATGTGTATAAGTAAATTTCTTTTCACTATCCATAGAGAATACAGGAACTCTTTCAGTTATTTTTGTACTATTTACAGCTGTAATGAATTTTCTTAAGCTTAGGTCAAATTTTTGTACTATTACTTTTTCAAAATCGTCATCGTCTTCTTGACCTGGTATATATTTTTCTCCACTTTCGATTTCATCATCTTTATAGTTTGGTAAAACATCATCTTTTGGTAATGTTATATTATTTGTTTTTGAATCTATGTCTGTTGCTGTATTTCCTCTATCATCAGATGCTTTTGTAATTTCTGCAATGTTTGTTATTTTCTTTGCTATACCTGTATCTTTTACTTTACATTTAATTTTTACATCTATATAGTCTAGCTCTTTTTTAGTTTTATCAAATGCTTTTAATAAAACTTTGTCTTGTTCTTGTGTTCTATTTGCATATATTGTATCTCTACTTGCAGAGTAATCTGTAGTCTTAGATGTAATTGTTGTACTTACTTTTCTTCCATCTTCAGATACTTTCCAACCATATTGAGCATTAAATTCATCATTTACAAATTCTAACCACTCTGGTAAGTAGTCTGTTATTTCATCAGCATATCCATCTGTTTCACCTTCATTATATACTCTTAAAGTATATGTTACTTCGTCTCCTACATCTACGCTCACTGCTGTTTTGCTGTGCTCGTATATTGCTGTTGTTTCATTATTTAGTAATGGTGTTACATCTACTTTTGGTTCTCTTATATATTTTCCATTTTCGTCTACTAATTCTTTCTTTCCAACTGCTGTAATGAATTTTCTTAATGCTAAATCAAATTTCTTTTCAACAATTATTAGTTGCTCATAGTCATCGTCATCTTCTTGGCTTATTGTTCCATATGTATTTCTATTTACATCATTAGGTGTTGAATCTCTATCTGTTACAGTAGTGTCATTTTCACTATCACTATGTGCTGTTATTTCTGCTATATTTTTCAAGCTCTTAGTTGATGTTCCTCTTGCTATAACTTCACACTCTATTTGAACATCTAAGTATTCTAGAGTTGTTCCATCAAATGCTTTTAATAAGGTTTTACCTAATTTATTTGTTACTATTGTTTTATTATCCTTTGATGGATTTGTCCATCCATTTTCTGTGTTTATTGTACTGTTTTCTGCTAATTTTAATCCATCTGGTAAGTAGTCTGTTACTTCTTTTACATATGCATCTGCTTCGCCTTCGTTATATACTCTTATTGTATATATAACTTTATCTCCTGTTTTTACTTCTAATGCATTCTTTGAATGTGTATATGTTGCTGTATATTCTTTTTTACCATTTCTGTTAAATGTTCCATTTTTTAATGTTGTTAAATCTACTTTTGGTTCTCTGCTTACTGTTGGTTCTTTTCCATTAATTGATGTTATGAATTTTCTTAATGCTAAGTCAAATTGTTTGCCAGGTACTATTAATTGCTCATAGTCATCATCATCTTCTTGGCTTGTTGTTCCATATGTATTTCTGTTTACATCATTAGGTGTTGAATCTCTATCTGTTACAGTAGTCTTATCTTTACTATCACTATGTGCTGTTATTTCTGCTATGTTCTTTAAGCTTTGTGTTGTTGTTCCTTTTGCTGTAACTTCACACTCTATCTGAACATCTAAGTATTTTAGGTTTGTTCCGTCAAATGCTTTTAATAATGTTTTACCTAATTTACTTGTTACTATTGTTTTTCCATCACTTGATGGATTTGTCCATCCATTATTTGTGTTTATTGTACTGTTTTCTGCTAATTTTAATCCTTTTGGTAAGTAGTCTGTTACTTCTTTTACATATGCATCTACTTCTCCTTCGTTATATACTCTTATTGTGTATATAACTTTATCTCCTTTTTTTACTTCTAATGCTGTTTTTGGATGTGTATATGTTGCTGTATATTCTTTTTTGCCATTTCTGTTAAATGTTCCATTTTTTAATGTTGTTAAATCTACTTTTGGTTCTCTGCTTACTGTTGGTGCTTTTCCATTAATTGATGTTATGAATTTTCTTAATGCTAAGTCGAATTGTTTTGGAGCTGGTGTATATGTAATATCTTCATTGTATATTTTTCTAGTTCTTTCAACTTCTGCTACTGGTTGATCGTCGTTTTGGTTACTTTTTAACACTGCCCAATAATTAATTGAGGTATTAAAATATGAACCAGATATTTCTAATTTAATGTTTTCTATATCAATAGATGTTGGAATACTAATATAAAATTCCTTTCCGACTGTATCTTCTATTGTAGCAATTGTTTTTCCATTTACATCCTGCATTGTTGGATTCATTATTTCAGTATTTCCATTATAGAATTTTGCTGTAAGAGTACCTGCTGTATCACTAATTTTATTTATTTTAAATGGTCCGATAACATAATTATTTCCAACTGTTTTATGATCAACTTTCAAAGTCTTATCTAGTTGATAAGGTTTAGTTGCTTCTAGATTACTTATTTTATATGAAGAATCTTCTCCTTTTGATTTAGCTGTATCAACTAAATACTTAAATAACAATTTACAATCTTCTGATCTATCAGAACCATCTACTGCTCCTTCTCCTTGTTCATCAGAAAGCGGATTATATGATGAATTTTGACCCTCTATTGCATTTACCCATAATTCAAAATTGTAAGTACCATTATTTTCAGAAACTTTGTAAGGATCGTTTTCAGCATTGTTTGTAAAATACCAAACTGCTAATTGTTGTACAACGTCAATATCATCATCTGTAATACTGCTACCAGATATTCCTGCTAATTTTAGTAATTCTTCTCTATACTCTGTAGCTTGTTCTGCATCGCTTACCGTTAGAGGAGCTACATATACATTATCTAATAACCATACTAATGATTTATATGTTGTGCTATTTATAGCTGGAATTGCATCTGTATAGTCAGATGTAATTGAACTTGGATTTTTCATATCAAAATATTGTGTATAGTGCCTTACTGGTGAAGTGTCGTTTGCTCCACTAAAAGCACCATTAAATCCAGGTCCTCCCTTTAAACAATATATAGTTTTATATGTATCGCCTATTCCATTAGAATCTGTTTCAACAATTTTCCATACATTTTTTTCTAGTGCTTTATATCCATAACCTGAAGCACGTAATTGTTTAAGTTTAAGATACTTACTACCTGTTGCAGCATATGAAGCACTAAAAATACTTGCAATCATTAACATTGCAATTGTGATTACTAATATTAAACTTACCTTTCTTAATTTCATATTATCCTCCATCTTTTTTACCTTTTATATTATCTTTATTTTACTTTCATTTGTTAATTAAGTCAATAACAGCTTTTAACAGTTCTTCCAAATATTTCTTTGCCTTCTTTTACACTGCTACGGACCTTTATTTTATATATTGTACTTATAAATATTTCACTTATATTACAATTATATTACATTTTTGTAACATTTTCAATAGTTTGGAGCTTTTTCACTAGGAAAACAGCGATTATATCAAATATTAATAAATAACATACTAACTGTTCTATATGTGTATATCAATTAAGATATCAAAATTTTGTATTTACCATATTGACTTTTAAGTTTATATTTGTTATTATATTAATTGTTCTATTTTTATAGAATTAGCATATATATTAAATAGTCTACGCGGGAATAGCTCAGTTGATAGAGCGCTGCCTTGCCAAGGCAGAGGTCGCGGGTTTGAGCCCCGTTTCCCGCTCCATTTTTTTCATATTGTTGTATATATATACTTAAACATAGTGGTACTATTTAGATTATGTTAGCATATATTTTATATATATGGCGCTATAGCCAAGTGGTAAGGCACGAGTCTGCAAAACTCTGATCCCCGGTTCAAATCCGGGTGGCGCCTCCAAAAGAAAAAACGACAAATTTCTAATATTAAAATGAAATTCTGTCGTTTTTCTTTTTAGAGCTGTATGCATTTTGCCTAAAAGCTCACTTTTTGTATCTCTTTAAAATATGAAACAAACAATATTAAAAGTTTAATTTATTACATAAGAGGAAGACAAGTAATGCTAGATAGAGATTTAGCAGAATTATATAATTGTAAAAATGGTACTAAAACTATAAATCAAGCAGTTAAAAGAAATATCGAAAACAAGAACTTTGCCTTATGTCTTTACAGAGCAAGGAGTCGCAATGCTAGCAACCATTATAAGAACAGGGGGTGCAGTAGATGTTAGCATTAAAATAATGGATGCATTTGTAGAAATGAGAAAATTTATTTCATTGAATGGTCAAGTTTTTGAAAGACTAACAAATGTTGAATATAAATTACTGGAATATGATAATAAATTTAATCAAGTATTTAATGAATTACAAAATAATAAAAAACGAGAATTTAAACAAAAAATATTTTTTAAAGGACAAATTTTGGATAGCTATGAACTGATAAATTTCATGATAGGTTCATTATTATAGATAATAAAAAACTATATCATTGTGGTGCATCATTAAAAGATTTAGGAATAAAGTGTTTTGGGATAAACAAAATAGAAGAAATTGATTTTATAGAAAATATAAATAAAATAATTAATAAATAGTTAATCGCATTTGTAATAATATTTACAATGTCTGGTATATGTTTATGTATAAAATCTGTTATTGAAAGAGGTTGGATAAAAGAAATCAACCAAAAGTTAAAAGAACGCAATAATTAAAAAATTTAGAGGAATTGACTTAGATTCCTCTATTTTTATTTTGTTTGTTAATTAAAAAACCTTTAAAAATTCCATAAAGTAATTTTTTACATTCTTCTTTTCTATTGTTTCTTTACTATATATATCTAACACCTCTATCACTTCATTACCTAGCATAATCTTCATATTTCCAATAATCTGATTTTCTCCTACTGGCGCTTCTAAGTTGTATACTACATTAATTTCTATATGAATGTTATCTACCTGTGTATTTTTTATTGCGATTTTATCATAATTTATTTCTTGCATTTTTAAATCTATTGTAGATTTTTCACCTTTATTAATTATAAATCTTTGTTGATTTATTTTTTGCCATGTACTGAATTGCTCTTTAACTTTATTCTTTATGTCTATCATTTTATAATTTTTATATGTATATTCAATAAGTTTTATGCTGTCAACTGTTCTATATTTTTTTGTGTCAGCTCCAATTACAACTGTTATAATATCTAAATTATTTCTTTTACACGAAGATACTAAACATCTTCCAGCCCCGTTAGTAAAACCTGTTTTTACTCCATATACGCCATTTACGCTTCCTAATAATTCATTTGTATTTGTTATTATCTTTGGTTTGTTATTTATAGATATTGTACATGTTTTAGTAGATACTATTTCTTTTATCTTGTCAATTTTCAAAGCGTAGTCTGCTATTTTAGCTAATTCATATGCTGTTGTATAGTGTCCTTCTTTATCCAAACCATGTGGAACCACAAAGTGTGTATTTATTAATTTTAATTCTTTTGCTTTTTGGTTCATCATTTCTGCAAATCCCTCTATGCTACCTCCTATATGAATTGCTAATGCAACTGCAGAATCATTGCCCGATCTTAGCATAAGTCCATATAGTAAATCATTAACTGTAATTTTATCATTTTTCTTTAACCCTAATCTAGACCCACCAGTTCCTGCTGATTTACTATCTATTGTTACAATATCAGATAAATTGCTGTTTTCCATTACTACTATGGCAGTCATAATTTTTGTGGTACTTGCCATTGGCGTTTGCTTATTTCCATTTTTCTCGTATAGTACTCTCCCTGAAGATCTATCATACACAAGTGCCACCCTTGAATTTAACTTAGGTTCATTATTTAATGTTTTTGCTGTTTCAACTAATTCTTCCTTAATCTCTCTTATATTTATTTGTTCTTTATCATCTTCTAGATCTGCAAACACAATACAACTATTAAACAAGATTATTAATATCACCAATATATTTATAACTTTTAATTTCATTAAAAAATCACCTTTTAAATTATATTTATAAAGGTGATTTTTATGAATTTTTATTTATTATTGTCTAATGTTTCTATCTGGAAATCTAGATTCATCAACTATTTCTGTATTTATTTCTTCTACTGTTTTTTGTTTTTCATCTTCTGAAAGCTCCAAACCAGATTTATTTATTTCTGCTTCAATAAATTCTTTTTGCTCGTTTCTAGACATATCTCCTTCTTCTAAAGCCTTATCAAGTATTTGTTTCTTAAGCTCTTCTAAAGTCATCTTTCCATCCATTTGATCAGTATCTATTCCGTCTAATGTTTGAGGATCCATTCCATCTTCCTCTTTTTGTCTATATATTCTGCCTTCTTGCTTTACCTCTTCTTTTGAATCTCCTGCATTTTCTTTAACTTTAGCAGATGGAATTCTCTGATTCTCAGATTCCATTGTTCTTATCGGAGTAGATCTTCTATTTTCTTTATCCATTATATTACTAACATAATCTACATTTAACATTCCATAGTCTCCAATAGACACTGCAATTCCGTCATCTCTGTTTCTTGCATTTATTCTTAGCAAGCCTTTTACTTGTTTTTCTTCTACTTTAGATCCATCTTCATTAATTGAAATTACATTTTTATTACCTGTTGTTCCTTCTACTGGTTCTATGCTACTAATTGGCTCTCTTGTTCCATCCTGCTTTACCCCTAGTATGGTAAATTGTCCATTACTCTTTTCATTTGGAGTACTACAAACTATAGAAACAGATGCATATTTTGAAGCTTCTGGCATAAGATCAACCAAGTTATATTTATCTGTAATTTTTTCGCTTGGGTTAATAGTAGATACTGCTTTAATTTCATCTTTATCAATATTTAAGGCTTTTGCTGTTTTTTCCTTTTTTTCTTCTTCAGTCTCTTGATCTGGCTCTTTTTCTTCTTCCTCTTCTTCTTTTTCTTTTTCAGAATTTCCTTCTTGTTTTTGTTCTTTTTTACCTTCTTTATTTCTTTCTAATCCATTCTTTTCACGTTCAGCTAGTTCAGCTTTTGTCATTACAATATCATTTTCTTTTAATTCTTTTGGTAACTCAAAGTCAATATCGTCTAGTTCTAATTGTTTGAAATATTCTCCGTAATTTTCTTTTAATTGTTCTAAATATTCTGGAACAAACTGAACCTTTCCCTCTGATGATACCATAGCAATCAACTTATCATTATCATCAAAAATCTCATATGTAGTCAAATTATCTTTTTTTTCTTTTTTGTCTGCATTTTTTTCTGGATTATCTGCAGTTTTCTCTTGAATTTTCTGCTTGATTTCCACAATATACACATTTTTTATTGCAAGTCCACTATTGCCGAACTCAAAATCTCTAAAATACATTGTATTTTCTCTTTTTTGAGAATCAGCGTCTAGTCCTGAGTCAACTAATTTACCTATTTGATTCATATGATTTATGATTTTATTTTTTTCTTCCTCTTTCATAGTTTATTTCTCCCTATTATTTATTTATACTGAATGACATAACGAAATCTGTATTCTCTTTTAATTTTATAATTACTGTTATATCTTTACTCATAGCGGCCACTGAAACTCCACTCTTAATTTGTACTTTGCAAGAATATATGTCCCCAACTTTTTCAGCTGAACTAATTGTTACTGTATTGTTATTGAAGAAATTTTGCTTTGCATATGTCTCAAATTTACCTACAGTATCAAAGTTCTTCTGTTTAAAAGTATCGTCTAAATATGCATATGCACTTTTATACTCTTTGGAGTCTATTAATTTAAAGAATTTATTTATGCAAGTAGCTATTTTTGTACTATCAGATGAGCTATTGTATTTTTGTATATATTCATTTGATTCAACTGTATAGTCATCTAATATAATTGTATAATCCATTCCACTAGATGCTTTGATTTTGTAATAATAGTTGTTAATGTCTTCTACTTCGTAATTTGTTATATTCTCTGTTGCTTCTCTTCCGTAGCTTCTTATTATGAAATCGTCGAATCTTTCACTATTGTTCTTAATATAACTTTTAAATTCATCTATATTACTAAATTTTTTATTTCTATATTCTTCGTCCAGTGTACCAAATGCAACATCTGGAATATATTTCATCTTAAATATAAAATCGTTTATATATTTTTCTGCAACATCTTTTCCAGAATATAAATTGTAGTTATATTTATTATATAAATTTGATTTTATTGACTCGTTTTCTGTTTTGTTTATTTTTCCTCCTTTTGCTTTATTATATTCATCTATTTTTAAGGGACTCACTGAAAATGTACTGTTTGAAGAATCTTTACATACTTTAAAATAATAATTTTCTGGTTTATCATTATTTTCTTTTAATATAAATCCATAAGTATAATACTCTGACATAGTACTAGTTTCAAATGCACACATTTCCTGTATATAGTATTTTTCTATATTTTCATAAATTGTTATAACGTTATCTGTTGATATATTATTTCTTTTAATATAATTTGTCTCTGTTATATTATATAATGCCTGCTTATTACTTTCCTTAGCATAGTCAATTACATTTTGAATAACATTATCTATAGCTAATATTGTATAAATGTTGTTTTCTTTTACGCTATTACTTGCATATACCTTTGTATTAGCCAATTCATTATTTGGTAATAGATTTTCATCTATATTATTATTTTGTTTTATCAATATGATTAATATGATAGATAAAATTATAAGTAATACTAATAGAGAAATAATTATCTTCTTAACCTTTTTCATACTTTTTATTTTCTAATCCCCTTTCTAAACTACTAATAAATTGTAAGAGGTGTGTCTAAATAAATGTAACCATTTAATGTATATCCTGTCCAACCAATGTCTCCATCTATTGGAATTGCCTCTACACCCTTCCATTCTGTTCCTGAAGCAGCATGGCTAATATATATTTTATCTGCACTTACTCCTTCAACATATGCAACATGTCCAACCTTTCCATTTGACCATGAAATAATAGAATTTGGTCTTGGTGTATTTCCATAATCAAACCATCCATTTTCCTTATTAATTTCATAATATTGTCCTCCATTTCCCAAAGCTGTTGGGTATTTTCCGTAGGCCATATCCGTTGCTTTCTAAATACATAGATGCTCTTCCCCAAGCCCACCATGTACATTGAAATGCATAATCTGGCTCAGATGGTGTTTGAAGCTTAAATATATCGTTTTTTGAACTGAACCAATCAATAAATTCATCTGTATTATATAACTTTTCAGGATGAGGAATTGTTCCCTTGAAATATTCTTTTGTTATCTTTTCATTTAGTGCATCTGCCTCAGCTTGATTTTGTATTCCCCCGCTTACAAAATCAAATGATGAAGAAGAAGTCGACGACCCCAATGTTTGTATTCCCACTTTTTCGTAAATTTCAGACATGATAGCAATTACACTATTTGCCCATTCTCCATTAGGACAATAGCTTTTTTCTATTTCCTGAACTGTAGTGGCATTTGCCTTAAAATATAATCCATCTGTATTTGCAATCAAATCTCCGAATCTATATACTCCAGTACTAGCATCTTTATATACTCTCCATTTAAGTTCATTACCGCTTGTTGGACTATAGTAATATGTTTTATCAGGATATGCTCCTTTTGGAACATCTTTAATATTATAATCATGTAGATTATAATATGTACTATCAGGAGTTATTGTAACATTCCACCAATTGTTTGTTATTGAGTAGTTATTTGGACAATTCTTTGCTGTTCCAGCACCGGACTCTACAATACTTACTGCAATTGCAAATACAGCATTAACATTATATTCTTTTTGCATACCCAAAAAAGCATCTAATTGTGAATTTAGGTTTTTCTTAACATCTTCACCTCTATTTAAATTATCTATTGCTTTTTTCAAGACACTTTTATCTGTTATGCATAAACTCTTTGCAGAAGTACTTGTATCTACGGTATAATTTTTTCCTGATGAGATTTCTCTTATAGAAAACTGTTTAGCTAAATCTTCATATTTTATATTTCCATATTTCGTTGTTTTTTTATATTTGTTCATAACATATCTCATATATTGCTCTAAGCTTTGCGTTGTTTCATGATTTTTTAGTAATTCAAAAAGCATTTCTGCACCACTTACTAAATTTGGTCCAGCAGCAGATTTTGCTGAAGAGTTTGGAATGTCAAATTCATCATACATTAAACCTATAAATGTTGTATTATCATCAACTTTTCCATCACTGTTTACACCTTGAGAATCTTTATCTCCTGTTTTATCTACAACATCACTAGCTGTACTTTTTTTATATTTTTTCCTTGTTGTTGTAACCGTTGTATCTTTTCTCACATTTGTTTTCCACGTGAATTCCTTTCCAACATTTTCTTCCGTTAATGACATTTCTGGTTTATTCTCGTCTGTTCCTTTTTCATTTTCCTTTGTATCTACATTTACTTCGTCTTCTTCTACTTCATAGTTTATAGTTTGTTCTGAAAACCATGTTTTTACATATGTTACTACAACTCTTGAATCAGATATATTATTTTGGTATGTACGCTCTTCTTGCTTATCTTTTTCTGTATTCAATTCACCCTCTTTGTATGTTGTTTTTCCATCTTTTTCTTCCTTCTCAACCTTTTGTTTATTCTGATCATATTTAGTTACAATCTTTGTATCAGTAACAACTCCATCATTTAGTATCATTATTCTAATTTCAGATCGTTTAGCCAAGTCTGCTACCTTAGATGCAAATTCTGGATTCTTTGAAATCATGGTAAGATATATATAAAAATTCATACTAGTTGTATATGGTGCTATACTGTCTAAATAATTGACATGATTTATTATAATCTCGCTCTTTGAGTTTCCATATGCTGGATCTCCATATGTATTCGTATCTGCGTATACTAAGTATCCATTCTCATCTATGGAGAAGTAATTGTATATTGAACTTGCAACTGCCATATTACTTTCTATATCACTCTTTGTTTGTAAAAATTTTTTGTATTCCATAAATTCTAATTGATTATCCTTATTTGCCTCGATTTTATCACTATCATCTAAATCTCTGTGAACATATACATTTCCATATGGTCTAGATCCTGCATTCAAGCTTTCAAGCCAATCTGGTTTTGTATTTAAAGTTCTTGTAATCTCTTGTGCTTCATAAAATTTTCTTATGTACGTTCTTGCTTTTTCTTTATTTTCTTTTTCTATATCTGGATTACTATAATCAACATCTCCCAACAATTTAAGACCATCCAGGCTAACTCCTTCAGCAGAAATTCCATTTATTATTGTATCTACCTCTTCATCACTTATTTGTATTATACCTGATTCATCTATTCTTAAGGCATCTACTATTCCTGCTCCAAAAGCCGCTAATCCAGCTCCAATTTGTTCAAAGAAGTCTCCAATAGCTCCAAATATTCCTAATATAAGTGTTCCAGCTAATAGTATTGGTAATATAGACCCTATAAAGTTTATAAGTAACATTCTCCTGAACTTCTTATTTTTTAAAAGATTTACTGCATCTTTAACTGCTCCTATTACATTACCTGTTTGTATATTTTTTGCTAAGCTTGCTCCATCTTTTGCCATGTTAACAGTATCATTGATACTCTCTGATGCTTTCTGAGCCGTACTTTGCTCTTGTCCATTTGATGATTTTTTCTCTTTGTCATCTTCATCCATATTTTTCACCTCCTATTGCAAGTTTACACCTATTTCTAAAGTATCTATTTTTTCATTATTTTTGTTATTTAAATATTTTTCACTATCTAATATTATATTTTTAAATTTTATTTCAGATATTATCTTATTTTGGTCATATATTTTATTAAAATTAATACTAATATTTTTTTCATATCCAGATTTTAATAACAAACTGTCTGTTGATAATTCATTTAAAAATGCGGAATACTGTATATTGTCTTTATCCACTAAATATATATCTTTATTGTTTTTTCTGTCTCCAATTAATATATCATTAGATGTTTTATTTCTTATCGTTATATTATAAGTTTCATAATCTTTATATACTTTTTTACTTCTTATTAAAACTTCAATATTATTAACTTCATTGGATTTATTAATATTACTTTTTCGAATAAATCCGTTTATACTTATTTTATCTTCATCTTTTCCTTTCACAATAGTTATATAATCTTCAATGTTTTTATCTAAATTACCCTCTCCAGTTGCTAACATATTTTCTTCATACATTTTTATTTTATATGTATATGCGTCGCCACTATTAAACCATAATTCTAGGTTATATGTTTTTTTTGTAGCAAATATCTTTGTGCAATAATTATTGATAAATGTATTAACGTCATTACTATACTCTTCTTTACAATCATCTGTTAACAAAGAATATGCTTTTTCATACTCCTTATTATTTTCATAATTAATAAATTGATCAATACAATTCATGTTTTTGTCTGTAACTTTCTCATCAACTTTTTGACCTGTTATTACTGACTGAATTGGCTTTGTCATATCTATAACTGGACTACTAGAGTTAATTGATTTATTTTTGTAATAACCATCTAAAATTCGTATTAGAATAAAAATGAAGGCTATTATTGCAATCACTATTATTATCTTTTTCCTATTATGGTTCCAATATCTAATAAAATTTCTCACAATTATAGCCCTCCATATTATTTAATTTATTTTCCTACTCCCTTTATTTGTTTTATTTTTCCAATTATATTATCAGCACTAGCCTTTGCTTTTTCTGAATCTAAGCCGGTTTTTCCGGAAGTTAGTTGATTTACAATGTCTGATTGTAACTGATTTACTTTCTTTTCATCTCTTAAGTCCTTAGCACTATAGTCATTGGCTATTTGAGCAATTGTCTTTGCTTGCTTTCTTGCACGCTCGCTTCTCTCTTTTTCTGACATTTCTTGGTTTGAAATCTCAAGTTCTTTACTTATTTGATCTTCCACTTCTATTGATTTATGAATTGTTGAAATATCAGTTACTCCTGCATTATTATAATCTGCAATTTGATGCATTCTATCATTTAGTTCTTTTGGAGTCGGACGTATACCATCATTTTCTAATCTCATTAGTTCTTCCTCTTCAGCTCTTAATTCTTTGTCATTTAATATATCTCTAGTTTGTTGATTTAAAGCTGCTTGTGTCTTTCCAAATGCTCCTTCTTCGTATGTATTTCTTATATTGTTTCCAAGTTTTGTCATTCCGTTTACCGCACCTTTACCTATTGCTGGGATTGCTGCATATCCAACTGCTGCACCAGCTAATCCATAATGAATTACATCTTCCAAATTATCTCCCGCAATTCCCATTCCAATTCCAACTGCTGCACCTGTTGCTGCTGCTAAACCTTTACCAGCAATTTTTGCACCGCCTACTACGGCCTTTTTTCCGACATTAAGTGCTCCTCTAGCTGAATTCTTTAATGATCTAGTAAGTCCTATATCATCCATTTTTTTCTTAGCTGCATCTAATTTATCACTGGCTCTACCAACTATTCGTCCTGCTTTACTATTATTTATTGCTTTAGCCATATCTCTAGCTTTTTTCATACCTGGTTTTATTACTCTTGTATATGCACCAGATTCTCTAAATTTATCAGAAGCCTTACCTGCTACATTTTTAATTCCAGTTCCAACTCTTTGTGCTGCAGGCTTAACAAGATTTTCATTTGCCCATTTTCCAAGTCCCCAATTTTCATCTTGTTTCCACTCTTTAGGTTTCTTACCAGATTGCTCTGAATCTGATTGTGAAGATGTACTTGGCACAGAACTTTGCATCGAATATGATTGTTGGCTATATAACGAATCTTTATGTGGATCGTATGAAGCATCATATTCATTTGTATATGGATTAAAGTATTCTCCATTAGCATTTTGTCCGAATCCTTCTGACGAATATTTATCCATTATTTCATCTCTATTATTCTGTCCATTATTATATAATGAATCCTTATGTGGATCATATGAAGCGTCATATTCATTTGTATATGGATTAAAGTATTCTCCATTAGCATTTTGTCCAAATCCCTCTGATGAATATCTATCCATTACTTCATCTCTATCACTCTGTCTATTATTATTTCCTGAATTACCATTTTTTGCTTCTCTTAGTTGTGGATTACCTTGACCATTTTTAAATGCTTCCAAACCTTTTGGTGCATTAGGATCTTTAATTTGATTTTTCTGTCTAATATTATTGTTCTTTCCACTATTGCCACCGCTATTGCCATTGCCATGGTTTAGAGCATTAACTCCCTTGCTAGCTACGCCTTTAAGTGCATTGAATGCAGCGGCTCCTCCAAATCCCCCTGCAAATGACGCTCCTGCTGATGGAGCCTTATCAAATCCAAAGAATTTTCTCAATAATTTTTCTGCCGGAGTTAAGAATGCCATAAAGAATATTGCATATAGTGGATTTTCAACTGCTATATTCATTCCTGCTCCCATGAATATAGAATATATTATTAAATGAAAAGGCTGTAATATTGCATTATATGCAAATTCCTTAAACCATACATTAAATGCCTGCGCTTTTCCATCTCCCATTTTATCAATTGGATATGTTAGAGTTACTAATGGTGCCATTAATGTGAGAAACGCCAGAGTTATCGCCCTTTTCATATATTCAAATGTAAATTTAAAAGTATATACTATTATTCCAATGTAAAAGAATAAAAATATTGCCTTCGTTCCTAAATCTACATGTTCAATCATTAGCCTGCAATATCCTGTAAGATTTGTTTTAAAATACACTTCTGTACTATCCTCTGTGTTTTCAGGTATCATTTTTACAGTTACACTTGAAGAATCAGCAAGCGACGACGTTATGATCTCTACTAAAGTCATTGTAAATGACATTATGTAATGTAAGAAAAACAGTAGGAACAAAGCTATTAACCAGTCCATCAGCATTTGTTTATATTTTGCTTTGTCTGCCGCAACACTTGTTACTATTATTCTTATAGCAACATATAGCAATACTGCTAATAAGCATACTACTACTAAATTTCTCAATGATCTATACCATGCAGATATTGTTTCTTGAAGTTGTAATGCTATTGATTTGTTATTTTGTTCATTATTATCCCATTTCTTAGGGTTTATGAAATTTGCATCTAGCGCCGGAACTTGGTTTGAAAATATCATGTCCGGACTGTATTTTACGACTGGTATAGAGTATGATCCCATTCCAAACCATCCATGATCTAGACTTGATTCATTCACTTCTTTTACAGTTCCCGTAATTTCATCTTCATATAATCCTAATTTTCTTAATTTTTCTTTTCCCTCATCACTTTTTAAGGCATTTGCATAGTCATCTGCATTAATCATAAATGCTGTTGATAATTTTTCAAGCGGATTTAATTCTCCTCCACCCAAATTTATTTCAACGTTTCCATACATAAAAGTCTGTAAAAGAGCCATTAATGCATCTCCTAATCCTGCTACTAAGTCAACCCCTGGTCCAAAAAGTACACCTCCGAAATCAGCTCTCGAAAAAGTTGGAGTTATGAAGTTAAATGATAGTACTATCAAAATTGTTATAGCTATCTTTTGTACAATATTATTATTAGTAACCTTTTTCATCTTATCCCCCTAATAATTCTCATATTGATTTTTTCCCTTTTGTACTAATTTATTTAGGTTTGTTTCCACAAACTCAAATTCTTTCTTTGTAGGTCTAATCTGTATAATAGCGCTATCAGCTCCTACTTTTAGTAATCCTTCTCCTTTTGCACATGTGATTAAGAAGTTTGCTTCTCCACCGCTTAATTTAAATACTTCCTTTAAGTATTGTATTTCTGATTTATCTTGTGCTAAAAATAATTTTGTGTCAGATGATGTAAGTACTGCTTGTGCTTCTGGTTTCTCATAGAAGTCTTGGAATCTTTGAGATATAATTGCCAAGGATACATTTCTCTTTCTAGCACGACGTGCCATTGTATTTAAAAAGTCTACGGCTTCTGGGAATGGAAGTAACATCCATGCCTCATCTATTAAAACTCTCTTTTTAGCAGCCTTACCTTTATCTTCACTATTTTTCTTTACATATTTTTCCCAGATCCATTCTAGTAATATCTGCTGTGCAAGTGGTCTTGCAAATTTCTCCTCTAGTTGAGATATGTCTAGGTTTATAAATAATGTTCCTTCTAATAGGTCAAATGTAGATTGTCCATCAAAATACGCCATTTGTCCGTCATATTCTCTTATATATTGTTTCATAACTTTTATTAAGTAACTATAATGAAAACTGTAGTCTGGATTTTTATTTTGTTCTGCTTTTGTTAAAATTCTTTTATACCAAGAGCCAATTGTTGGCATTTCTTTTTTTTCTCTTCCCAACATATTTGCATTTATTCCATTACTATTTGCTTGGAACAAACTGTTTGGATCATTTGTAATTCCATGTGCTGCATATTCTTCTGCCACAGATTCTGCAATAATTTGTTTTGTAAGCTCATTTACTTCTTCACTTCTTGTACTACCTCTTGCCATTGTAAGTAATGCTTGTGTTACGTCCTCAACTTTATTTTCTACATTTAATACTAATCTATCTCTACCTGTTATTTCATCTTTTATTACTTCAGTTTCTATATCAAATATATTAATAACTGTCTTTGAATTTGGACTAATTACAACATTAATTCCTCCCAAGCTTTCAGCAACTATACTATACTCACCTTCAGCATCTAATGCTAAACTTTGTATTCCCATTAGCACAGCTGATCTTGATATTAATGTTTTCATAGTAACAGATTTTCCTGCACCAGATTTTGCAAATATAACCATATTATAGTTTGTTAATGAGTTATGAAAGTTATCAAACAATATTGGTACGCCAGTTTGTTTATTGATTCCAAGTGGTACACCAGTAGGATGCCCTACTTCTGAAGTTGTAAATGGAAATACTGTTCCCATTGATCTACGATCAAATGTATGTGTCTTTTTTATCTTATTTTCCATAAATGGTAGGTTTGATTTAAAAGCTTCCTCTTGCATTCCCCATGCACTCTTAATTCCAACTAATGATTTAGACATTTCTGTAGATAGGAGTTTTGTATATCTATCTAGGTCATCCAAGCTATATGCAAATAATGTTGCAACAACAGAAGCTTCGTACAATTTATTATATCCTGCTGCAATTTCATCTCTCAATTGCTCTGCTTCAAACCTCTTTTGTCCTAATGTACTTTCTCTGTTGATGTTTCCTCTATCTGCTGCAACAATTCTTTCTGTTTCTATTTCATTAATTACTCTGTTAAGCTCATTTTGTGATCTTGATTCTTCTATTGGTGTAATGTATATTGAGGTATTAATATCTCCAAACAAATACATATCTCTAAACAATTCTGGGAATGTACACATTCTTGGTAATGATGATACAAAGAAACTTCTTGCATATCTTGTAACATTGGAAATTATCTCTAAGTGATCAATGTTAGTTGCATCAATTCCAGATGGAGCAATAAGTTCTTTTATTGTTTTTTTCTTTAAAATTTTAAAATCATCTGGTTTTGTATAATCATTAAGCTGTTTTTGTTGTTCTTCTCTTTGTTTTTTTGCCATTTTCTGTACCTCCTTTTTCCTTTGTTTTCTCTTTGTCTATCTTTTCTGTCGCTTTTTCGGCTATATCATCTCCTATAGCTGCTCTATTTTGTTCTATTATTAATTTAGCCATACGATTTATTAATTCTTCTCTAGTGTTTTCTTTTTTCTCTAATTGTTTTTGTTTTTCAGACTGTGCTTCATACACCTTCTCATTTGCTTTTTCAAAAGCTTCTTGTGCTATTTGCTTATCTAATTCTTTCATTTTCTTATCTAACACATCTGGAGCTGTTGAATATAAAGCATCATATTCAGCTTCTAAAGCTTTATCCAATCCATATATTTCTGACTCGTCTCTATTATATGCAACATATAGTAATTCAACTAATTCATCTGAATTTAATATTCTTGAATTAATTCCACATACTGCTAAAGTTGAAATTGTTGATTGACATCTTGTATACAATTCTGAAAACGCCATATTTTTAATTTCTTCTTTATCAAAATCATTTTCACCTAAATCTTCGGGATAATATGGAATTATTACATAATACTTTTGATTTAATATATTCTTATTTAAACTCATCTTTTCTGTTGAATATATAATATCCTTACCATATTCGCTTAAATTTCTGCTTTTTGTCAATTCATAATATGCTTGTTGTAATTGTTCCTTTGTGTATCTTCCTGATTTTACCATCTCATTGTAACTTAATTCCTGTTTATGTAGATTGTCTTCTATTTCTTTAACTTTATCTTTATATGTTCTAATACTATCTTCCAAATTTATTGTTCTAGTTTGTGTATATATTTGTATTGGGTATCTGATTGTATTCAAAAATTGTATGAATCCTTCTTCTACTCCGTTCTTTTCAACTTCTGACATTAAATCATAGTTTACTCCTTGGCACTCAACAACCATTATAAACTTTGTACCTTTTTTCTGAATAATCATATTGTCTTCAACTTTATCAAATTCCATAAAATCAATTACTGATTCTACGGCAAAAGTTTTTGTTTTACTTGTTTCCTTTTCTTTTTCTTCTTTACCTAATTCCGCATTGCTCTCTTTCTCATTCTTTTTTCTTGATACAAAATATATTATGCATAAAATAGCTAGTAAAACGCAAATAGCTGAAATTACTACAATAAATATTGATATTAATGTATTGACCTTATCTACCATCTTCTTTTTCCTCCTTGTATACGTATATTTTCTTTCCTTTTGTTCTAAATCTTATAGCTCTTCTTATTATATCGTCTATGTTCTCTCCTCCAGTTTTTTTTGTAAACTCGAATTTGGTTAGATTAGGTATTTTAAATGTTCCAATCGAAAATCCTATCAATGCAAAAAATACAGTAATTCCTATTCCTACCATGTGCATATTTAATGCCGCAAATAAGAGGTAAAAAACTAACCATCCAATCCCTCCTGCAACAACTGAATATATAAGGCTTTTTCCTGTAAAAACAAACAGGATTCTTCCTTCTCCTTTTACGTTTCTAGGTAAATTATATGTTCCCACAAACAATTCCTCCTTAGTATACATTTCTACTTATATAATATAGTATAACAGATATGCTCGAAAAATGGTATAAAAAATAAAAAAAAAGTGCATTTGTCATGCACTTGTAATATTTTTGTAATATCTTTGTAATATCTATTGAAATCACTAAGTAGTTGTAATTGTTTGAGCCATAGATACTACAACCTTTGCTATTGCAGATGCTCCAAATATTAATACAGCACCTACTAAGTATGGAATCATTGTCTTTTTGTATTCTGCTTTTTCTGATGCACTTCCCATCATGTATTTAATACCAATTACTAATAAAACAATTACAGCAACAACAACACCAATAGTTGCTAAAATATTAACAATTTTTTGTCCAACACCAGCAATTCCACTTTGATCACTATAATTTGGGTTCATTTGGTTTATAAGGTCAGAAGCAGAATTAGAAGTTGCATTAACGCCAGTTGCAAGTATTGTTACAAACATAATTGTTACTAATAGTATGCTCATTATTTTTATTGTTTTTTTCATATTTTTCCCTCCTTTTATTTATATAACTATATATCTAATTATATCTCTTTATTATAGAGATAATTTTAAAAACATTTTTATGAAACTCCACTTCCTTGTATTATTGTTACTACAATTTTCCATATTGTAAAAGCTCCAAATAGTACTACACATCCTGCCACATACGGAACCAGATTTTGCTTTACTTTTGCCTGTTCCTCTACACTTCCTGTCATAAATTTTATACCTATAACCATTCCTACTATTACAGCTATAGCTATTCCAATAACTAATAATATATTATATAGTAAGTTTGACATATCTTTCATTGTATCTTCATTAAATCCCATATCTGTTTTAGATTGCCCTGCATTTATAAATTTATCTGCACCATCAAAAATTCCACTTACAGTATGTCTATCATCTGTTGCATACACTGTTGAATTTGCTAAAGGAATTATAAGCATAATAGATATGATTGCAAAAACAATTTTGGTAATTACATTTTTACACATATTTTCTCCTTTTTATTTATTATACTACATCAATTTATTTTTTTCAATATAAAATTTATACTACATATGTAAATATAAGTTGTTCTATCCAACCTCAGAAACCATAGATGCTATAATTTTAAGTATCTGTGTAATTGAGAATACCATAACAGCTCCAACTAAATATGGTCCCATTGTTTTTTTATAATCTGCTTTTTCTTGTACTGTTCCTATCATATATTTAATTCCCAGTACTATTAGCATTGCAACAGATACAACAGTTCCTATTACAGCAAGTATATTAGTAATTGAATTTGCTATCGTAGTTGCCCTATTCGCTGAATCTACTCCTTCTATGTTTGGTTTATATGCATTTACATCTATTGTAGTTGCATACACTTTATATGGTTCTGTTATCATTGCTATCATCATTATCATCATTATCATCATTATAAGTGTAATTATTATTTTCTTAGTTTTTTCCATAAACTCACCTTTCCATATTATAATAAGTTATGATAATTATAGTTTATTATAACATGTAGTTTTCTTTTTTTCTATTGTTATGTTAAAATTGTAATATATTTGTAATATATTGTCAAGATAACTTGTATTCTGTTTATGTTTTCCAACAGCAAACCACCCCTCTATCTACTACTGGTAAAGGGGTGGCTATATATATTAATAGCAAATTAATTTTTTCTGCATCTTCGCTTTAGTTTTCCTTAACTTTTGTGTTGTAGAGCTATCTATCTCTACTTTGTAATATTCTGCAATTAACTCATCTAGTGCTATACTTAGTTCATATGTTACGCTATAATCTTGTCCATTTAATATACTATCATTTAGTTCTTCTCTTAATTTACAAATTTTATCATTTAACATAAAAACCACTCTCCTTTTTTTCGTGTATTTTTCTTTTGTACATTTTTAAAATAACATAATTTTACATATTAGTCAATCGTTTTTACTTGATTTTAGTGGTTTTTGCGGTTTTTTCGTATATCAATTTTCTACATATTTCAACAATTTATTTTTGCGTTTTACATTTAATAACAGACATTATCATATTGTCTGATTTAAAGACATTTTTCAGTATCTCTTCTGTGTACTCTTTTGTGACAGAATTATACTCTTCTATATAATCAAAACTATTTATTTGTTTCATTTTGTCAGCTAGAAACATTCTTGCTATATCGGCTACATTATTGTATTCAACTACATAATCACCATATATTTTCTTTTTTATTCTTTCAAAGTGTTCTGTATCAAGTCCTTCATTTTTATATTTTTCTACAGTTTCTTTGATTTTATCTTGTATTTTTTGTGGATTTTTTGATTGTCCAGATATTAATATGTGTGCATATTCGTCACTAAATTCGTAATCAAAATCTGGTTGTGATAATAAATCTCCATTTTCATATAATTCTTTATATAATTCTGAGCTTTTACCTGTGATCATATTTAATAAAATTTCTATTGCAATATGTTTTCTTACAATTTGTTGTCTATTTTCTTTTAACGCTTCTGTATCCTTATATCCTATTGCAAATATTGGTGTACTTACTTCCATTTCCGCTTCTTTATATGGTTTATTTATCTTATCTTCTTTTGGAGGATATATTCTTTTAATTTCCCCTTGTGTTTCTTTTTTCACTAATCTTTTCTTTACTTCTTCTAATAATTGCTCTGGTTCAAAATCTCCACATATAACCATTATCATATTAGAAGGATTATAGAAGGTATTATAGCATTTGTATAATACATCTGGAGTAATTTTACTAATAGACTCAACTGTTCCAGCAATATCAATTTTTATTGGATTTTCTTTATACATACAATCCATTGCATTCATGTATAGTTGCCATCCCGGATCATCATCATACATGCCAATTTCTTGACCTATGATTCCTTTTTCTTTTTCAACATTCTCATCTGTGAAATATGGATGTTGTACATAATTCATCAGTTCATCCAAACCTTCATAAAAATGGTTTGTACATTCAAACAAATATGCAGTATGGTCATTTGTTGTATATGCATTTGCATCTATTCCAAGAGCCATTAGTGTATCTAAGCTGTTTGTTCCATCTGGTTGTTCAAACATTTTATGTTCTAGAAAATGCGCAACACCGTCTGGTATGAATACTTCTTCTTCTGTTTTTGGCATAATGAATCTATTATCTATTGATCCAAAATGAGTTCCCCATATTACATATTTTTTATTTGCATTATGTTTTGGAATAATAATTACTGTTAGTCCATTTTCAAGCTTTTCTATATATGCTTTTTCTTTTATTTTTAAGCTTTCAATTACTTTCATATTTTTTACCCTTGTATAATATATTTAGGTTTTTTATTTTGGTTCTACCTATAAACCTTTTGCATTTAGTCTCTTAAGAAATAGATTGTATTCACCTTAACTTTACTTGCTAAGTCTATAATTTCTTTTTTAGATTGCCATTTTATTTTTTCAATATATTGATCTATTGTTGTGAACTCACTTGATAGTTCTTGACCATAGTAGTATGTTATTTCTGTATCTTGCTCTGATGGAATACTTTTTACTGATTCTATAATTAGATTTTTTGAGTTTTCTATATTTTTCTCATCAAACTCTCCATTTTTTATATCTTCCAATTGTTGTTTTATTGTTTGCAATGCTTTTTCGTAGTTTTCTATTTCTATACCGCATCTAATAAATATGCTGTTCTTTTGTCTAACATAATTTGAACCTGCAGTATATGCTAAACTTTCTTTTTCTCTAACATTTTGGAATAATTTTGAATTTGCTCCTCCACCCAAAATTGCATTGTATAGAGAAGCTGTATATTTAGATCCTTCTTTTGTATCATTTACTGTTAATCCAATTACTAATTTTCCCTGAGTAACTTGCATATGATCTTCTACTACTTTTTCTTGTTTGATTTCTACTTCTTCCGTGGTTTCATTATTTACAACATATTCTGCTTTTCTTGGATTTGCCGATTTTATTAATTCATTTTCTTGAACTATATTTTCTATATGTTTTGACTCTATAATTCCTGAACAGAAGATATCTATTTTACAATTATTTATTAACTTTTTATAGTATTCATATAAACTTTGTGGTGTTATTTTCTCTAGGTCTTCTACGTATCCATATTTGTATAGTCCATATGCTTGATCTTTAAACATTTCTTCTATACATCTATCTAATGCATATTTTGATTTATTATCAATCTTTGATTGTATTATTTGTTTGATATTTTCTTTTTCTCCTTGTACGTATTCTTCTTTAAATTTATCTCCTTCTATTAGTGGATTAAAGACTATATCAAATAGAATTTCTAAACATTTTTGTGCTATTTCTTCTTTTTCCGGTAGAAATTCTTCGTTAATTGATTCTAGGTAAAATTTGAAAATATGATTGTCTCCTGTTTTTTCTATTCCACAATCAAAACTTGCTCCATACATTTCTTCTAGTTTTTTACTAATAACGTCTTGTGATGTCATGTTATTGGTTCCTCTTCTTAGCACAGCAGTAAGTAGCGCATCTAATGTGACGTTTTCTCTTTTTAGCGGAGTTGCTAAGAATATTGCATATAAGTTTGTTTTAAAGTTATTTGTGTTTATTGTATGAAGTTTAATGCCCTCTTTTATTTCTTGTACATTGTAATTCATTTGTTTTCCCTCCTATATCTCTTTTCATATTATAATATAATTTGGAAAAATTATACTTTAATATTATTCTTGTAATTATTTTCTTTTCTTTATTTTTCTTTATATTTTATTTATATTCTATAAATAAAAGGCTAAAAACTAGGTCCTCTAATTTTTAGCCTTCATTATTATTTATTAAAATTTTCTTTTTCTAGCTGCCTCTGATTTTTTCTTTCTTTTTACACTTGGTTTTTCATAGTGTTCTCTTTTTCTAACTTCTTGCAATACTCCATTTCTTGCGCATTGTCTTTTAAATCTTTTTAAAGCATCTTCTATATTTCCATTATTAACTTTAACCTCTGACATTTATATTCCCCTCCTTCCAGTATTACACTCTTAAGTGTGGGATTCTTTTCAATATTACTTCTATGTACAGCTAATATTTAATATACTATTTTTTTAGTTTTGTACATGAACAGATATTATTATATCTTAATTTATTGTTTTTTGTCAATACTGGTGGAAGTTTTTGTTAAAATTTTAATATTTATTATTAATTTAGGCCTGTATGTGTTACTTTATCTTTTAATTCTGCTAGTTTTCCAGAGTTCCAATGTGATGTTGTTCCTACTAAATATCCAGTTATTTTCTGAATTGTGTCTATTTCCTCTCCATCACATATTGGGCAGAATTTTAGTTCTGCAATATCTTTCTCAAATCCGCAATTCATACATTTTGATCTTACATGATTTACACTTCCATATCCCATGTTGTATTTATCCATTAAATCAACAACTTCTTCAATACATTCTGGATCACGCGCATCTTTTTCATTTAATTCTATACAGAATATATGTCCTCCTTTTGTTAATTCATGATATGGTGCTTCAATTTTTGCCTTATGCTCAGCTGTACATTCATACCACACTGGAACATGGCTACTATTGGTATAATATTCTTTATCTGTAACTCCTAAAATTTTTCCAAATTCATCTTGATCTATTTTTGTAAACTTCCCTGCTAGTCCTTCTGCTGGAGTCTCTAATATAGAGTAATTTAAGTTATATCTATCTGAGAATTCATCTGCCATGTTTTTTAATTCTGTAATAATTTCTATTCCTAATTTTTGAGCTTTTTCAGATTCTCCATGATGTTTTCCTGTAAGTGTTGTTAGACACTCTGCTAGTCCAATAAATCCTATTCCTAATGTACCATGTTTTAATACTGGTTCAACCTCATCATATGGTTTTAGCTCCTCACTTCCAGTCCATAATCCAGACATTAATAACGGAAATTGTCTTGCAACAGCAGTACATTGAAATTTGTATCTATCATAAAGTTGTCTAGCTGTTACTCCTGCATAGTGTTCTAGTTTTTGCATAAAAATTTTTTTGACTGCTTTCTTATATGCTTCTGTCATAGATTTTTCTGTATCTTTTCCCAAATCAAATTCTATTCCAACCTTTTCTTGAGCTTCATACGCTGATTCAATAGCAAGTCTTGGTAAATTTATTGTTGTAAAAGATAAATTTCCTCTTCCAACTGGTGTTGAGTCTCCAAATCTATTTTCAAATATTCTTGTTCCACATCCCATAACAGCACATTCATATTCATGTCTTTTTGGATCATTTTCATTCCACTTATCATTTTGATTAAATGTAGCATCTAAATTTATGAAGTTTGGGAAAAATCTTTTTGCAGCTACAGAACATGCATATTTATATAGATCATAATTCTTTTCACCTGGTAAATAATTTATGCCTCTTTTCTTTTTCCATATTTGAATTGGAAAAATAGGTGTTTCATCATTTCCCACTCCTCTTTCTGTTGATAATAATATTTCTCTTATTATACATCTTCCTTCTGGAGAAGTGTCTGTTCCATAATTTATAGTACTGAATACTACTTGGTTTCCGCCTCTTGATTGTATAGAGTTCATGTTATGTATAAATGATTCCATTGATTGGTGTACTCTCTCTACTGTGTTATTTATTGCTTGTTGAACCCATTTTGCTTCGTCTTCTAATCCATCTACTGGCTTTACCATATAGTCTTCTACAGGATAATTATGCAAATGTGTTAAATCTTTTTCTATGAAATCTCCCACTCTATTTATTTCTTCTTTAAATGCCTTACGTACATATGGAGCTAAATAATAATCAAATGCTGGTATTGATTGTCCTCCATGCATTTCATTTTGAACGGTTTCTAAAGAAATACAGCCTAATATACTTGTAGTTTCTATTCTTTTTGCAGGTCTTGATGAGCCATGTCCTGCTCTAAAACCTTCTCTTAAAATTTTATCTAATGGATGTTGCAAACAATTTAATGATTTTGTTGGATAGTAGTCTTTATCGTGTACATGAATATATCCTCTTTTTACAGCATCTCTTGCTTCGTCTGATAATAGGAAATCATCTACAAATGGTTTTGTTGTTTCTGATGCAAATTTCATCATCATACCAGCTGGTGTATCTGCGTTTATATTTGCATTTTCCATTGTTATGTCATTTGCTTTTGCCCCTATAATATCTAAGAAAACTTCCTTTGTTTTTGATTTTCTTGCTACATCTCTGTTGTATCTATATGTAATATAACTCTGTGCTACATCTTTTCTTGATGATGCCATTAATTTTTTTTCGACACAATCTTGAATTTCATAAACACTTGCTTGAGTTTTATCTTCTAATTGTTTTTGAACACTAATTGCAATTTTGTTTGCTAAGTCTAGGTCTATTCCTCCTGGTGTTTGTGACATTGCTAAAGTTACTGCTTTTACAATTCTCTCTATGTTAAAATCTACTACTCTTCCATCTCTTTTTATTACTTGCATTTTGATCCTCCTATGTATATTTTTGTTTATTTTATATTACCTATACGATAATGTCAAACATATATAGTTTATGTTTTATGTTGCTTGTCCATTTTTTTATATTTCAAATGTTTTTCATTTAAATGCTTCTTATTAAATAAGAAGCATTTCTCCTGCATAAATTAAATTTGGATTTTTTATCTTGTTTAATTCTACTAAATGTTTTACAGTTGTATGGTACCTTTGTGCAATTTGTGTCAAAGTGTCTCCCCATTTTACTTTATATGAATTAACATTTTTATTTATTCTGTTGTGTGAAATTATTAGTATCTCTCCAATGTATATTAAGTTTGGATTTTTTATTTTATTTAGATCTACTAGATGTCTTACTGTTGTGTTATATTCTAATGCAATTTCTGATAATGTATCTCCTCTTTTCACTCTATATCTAATTCTATCTTCCTTTATATTATTTGGTTTTTCTACATTTGGTATTTGTGTATTATCGTTTAATAGAATATTTTCTGTATATTTGTCTTTATCAACATTTCCACTAATTCCAGATACTCTTCCTCTATCGGTATATTGGAATCCTTCCCAATATGACCATCTCCCATTATTTTCTGGATTAGTTACTCCATATTGTGCAATCCACAAAGGATATTTTGTAACTTCTCCTTCAAAGGTATTACTTGCGTTATATGCATCACTGTATACAACGGCTTTTTTTCCTGATAATCTTTCTACTTCTTTTATAAATGCTAATGAAATTTTATTAATTTCTTCTTTGCTTAAGTTTGGAAAATACTCAAAATCCATAGCTAATTTTGCATCAATTTTTTTGTTTGCAACCAGAGATACAAAAAATGTTGCTTGTTGTTTAGCTTCTTCTTCATTTCTTGCTGTAACATAGTGGTATGCACCTACTTTTAATCCTTGATTTTTTGCCTCTTTGTAATTTCTTTCAAATTCAGCATCTTCATAACTAAACCCTTGACCAGCTCTCATATATACCACTTGTATTCCAGATTTTTTTACTTTTTTAAAATCTATCTTTCCTTGCCACTCGCTTACATCTATTCCTTCATATATTTCTTTGCTAGATGGTTCAAATGCTAACACCGCTGTTCCAAAAGCCACAAACACCATTAAACTAATTGCCATACATACAAGTGTTAATTTATGTATAATGTTTTTTAACATAGAAAACTCCTTTCCTTATTATTTGTTATATGTTATGAAAGAGAGCTTTCTATTGTTCCTAATTTATATGACCTGATAATCTATTAATTCTATTTGATTTGATATGAATTTTTCGTTTAAATCTACATCTTTGCTTAGGTCTGTACTTAAATATTTTTTATTATCGTCAGCAAATACTGTTACAACTGGTTTTCTAACGTTTTCTTGTAATAGAGCACATCCTAAAAAATTAGCTCCAGAAGATATTCCAACACCTATTCCTAATTCTCTAGATATTTTCCTTGACATATTTATTGCATCATCATCATTTATTAAATACACTTTATCTATTAGTGTTTTATTAATTAAATCTGGGACAAAATCGTCACCAATTCCTTCTATTTTATGATTTGATATTATTCTGTTTCTTGATATCATTGGCATTTTATCTGGCTCTATAGCAGTAATTAAAACATCTTTATTCATCTTTTTTAGTTTTTTTCCTATTCCCATTAATGTGCCACCTGTCCCAACGCCTGAAACAAATCCTCCTATTTCTTCCGGAAGTTGGTTTACAATTTCTTGTGCTGTTGTTTCATAGTGAGCTAAAATATTATCTAAATTTGAGAATTGATTTGCTAAAAATCCATTTAACTGTTTTGCAAGTTTTTTCGATTCTAGTATACATTTTTTAAAGCCTCCTTGCTTCCTTGATATTAGAGTAACTTTTGCATTGTAGCTTTCCATTATTTTTACTCTTTCAGCACTTACCCAATCTGGCATAAAAATATATACTGGATGTTTATAATATGCTCCTAATGCAGCAAGTGCGATTCCTGTGTTTCCACTTGTAGCTTCTACTATTGGCATATTTTCTTTTAATTCTCCTCTTTCTTTAGCATTTTTTATTATGTAATATGCTACTCTATCTTTTATACTTCCTGTCAAGTTATAGTATTCTAACTTTGTGTATATAAAATTTATTTTATCTTTGTATTTATATTGTATTTTTATCATAGGCGTGTTTCCTATATTTTTTATCATACTTTCAACTCCTTTTTCTTTTGTATATTATATATAATATACAAAAGAATTACAATTGTTTAATATTATTGAATTTTTGCTGTAATTAATATATAATACGTGCTAATGAAAGGAATTAAAATTTATGGATAAAATTGCTATTATTTCTGACGTGCATGGTAACATTACTGCATTAGAAGCTGTTATAAAAGATATAAAATCAAAAAATATTAATCATATTTATTGCTTAGGTGATAGTGTACTAAAAAGTTGCAACTCTGATTTAGTAATAGACTTACTAAAAGAGCAATGTGATATTATCATAAAAGGAAACTGTGATGAAGCAGTATGCAGACCTGATGTACCACCTGGCAAGTTCTGGACTAGAGAAAAAATAGGTGAAGAACGTGCAAACTTTATTTATAATTTACCTGTTACTTATGAATTTTATATGAGCGGATATTTAATTAGGTTATTCCATTCATCTCCTTATGGATTAGATTATATGTATAATCCTATGTTTTCAAATGATGAGACAAAATATTCTATCACAGAACTTAAAAATCCTCTTGACCTGTTTGAAAACACACCATTTATTGGTAAAACTCCTGATGATCCTATTCCTGACATTATAGGATATGGTCATACTCATACTCCAAATATATTTAGAGTGAAAAATAAAACTATCTTTAATCCAGGAAGTGTCGGTATTCCAATTGAAATGTTAAATACTGATGTTAATGATAAGACTAACAAGTTTTCCGCTCTTGCTTCATATACTATATTAGAAGGGACTTTAAATTCTAAAAAGCTTTCTTCTATTAATATTACTTTGGTTCGATTACCTTATGATATTGAGAAGGAAATAGAATCTGCTGAAAAGTGTAACTTTCCTGGAAAAGAAAGATTATCAGTAGAATTAAGAACTGCAACTAACTTTCGTCGTTAGAAGTTAGCATTAAACATAATAATAAATTTGGAGGTTTATATGGAAGAACAACTGAAAAAGGTTCAAAATATATTAACTAGCTATCATCAAGAACATTTAATTCAGTTTTATGAAGATTTATCCGAAGAAAAGAAGGCTTTTCTCCTTAATCAAATTTTATCTATTGATTTTGATACAATTATGTCACTCTATGAAAGACCTCATTTTAATATTGTAGAAAATACTTATGAGATAGAGCCACTTGAATATATTGACAAATCCATTTTGGATCAAACATCTATTAATAAATATATTGATATAGGAATAGAATCACTAAAAAATGGTGAAATAGCCGTTATTACTTTAGCCGGTGGTCAAGGATCCAGACTAGGCTTTAATGGGCCTAAAGGCATTTTTCAATTGGATACCTGTCCTAAGATATCGCTTTTCGAAGTTATATGTAATTATTTAAAATACGCTTGTAAGAAATTTAACATTTCTATCCCATGGTATATTATGACTAGCACCGATAATTGCCCAGCAACTATGGATTACTTTAAAAAAAATAATTTCTTTAATTATCCTAAAGAGGACATTATGTTTTTTGTACAAGATAATTTACCAATTATTGATGTAAATGGAAAATTGATATTAGAAGAAACATACAAAGTAAAAGTTGGATCAAATGGCAATGGTAATATATTTTCTGCTTTGAAGAAGGCTCATTTATTAGAAAACATGAGAGCCCGAAAAATCAAATGGGTATTTACAGGTGGTATAGATAATGTTCTTTTAAATCCTGTAGATCCATCATTTATTGGTCTAACAATTAGCTCTGGAAATCAAATTTCTTCTAAAACAATATTTAAAGAAGATCCTTTAGATCCAGACTGGGTTTTTGCTAGAAAATGTGGAAAACCAGCCATTGTTGGTTGTGAGAATTTTATTAATGAAGTTTCTAAAGTAAAAGATAAAGATGGCAAATATTTATATAGAGAAACTAATATGTTAGCACATATATTTAGTATAGATGCTTTAATGTACATGCAGGATATTTCTTTGCCTTATCACAAGGCTTTTAAAAAGAATACTTTTATAAATTATGAAGGTATGAAGCAAGTACCTGATAGTCCTAATGTCTATAAATTTGAACAATTTATATTTGATGCTTTTTCTCAATTTGATGATATCACTCTTTTAAGAGTAAATCCAAAAGAAGAATTTGCTCCTATCAAATCATTCAATGGTCCATATAATCCGGAAATTGCTAAAGAAATGTATGAAAAAAATGTACTTGGTAGAAAAGAAACTAATTTTTGATCGAGATACCCCCTTGTTATAAAAATGTAGCAACTAGGGGTTATTTTTTATCTATTTACTTTCTTCATTTCTACATTATATTTAATATATGATTTACATTAGCCTTTACTAGATTAGGTGATAAATATACTTCTATTGCATCAAATCTAATATACGCTTTTTCTAGTTTATTTTGTTTTATATAATATTGAGCTGTTTTATATATATGTTTTAATTTTATTTGATCTATTGCTTCTGATGGTTCTCCATATTTTTTATTAGTCCTTGTTTTTACCTCTATGAATACTACTTCATTTCTTTTTATATCTTTTGCTATAATATCAATCTCTCCATATTTTGAGAAAAAATTTCTGTTAATAATCTCATAATTACTATTTTTTAGATATTTAGATGATATATCTTCTCCTATTTTACCTACTTCTTTTTTGGTATACATATTTATCTTCCTTCTCCTATCAAAGAATATTCATTTCCTGGATAACATTTTATTAGTCCTTCAATTTCCAACATGGTAAGTATATGATTTGTTTGAGAAACATCTAATTTAGTTTTTTTGCTTATTTCATCTACAGTTATTGGCATATTTTCAAGAACGTTATACACAATTTCATACTTTTTATCCACCTTTATATTTGGTTCTACTATCTCTTCTCTTAATCTTTTTTTGATATCTAATTCTTCAAATATATCATTAACACTTGTTGTTAATATTGCCCCCTCTTTTATTAGGTTGTTTGTTCCAACACTTTTTGTTCCTCCTAAATTACTTGGAATACAAAATAACGGTTTTCTTTGCTCTTTTGTATATCTAGCTGTTATTAGGCTACCACTTCTTTGTGCTGCTTCTATTACTAAAGTTCCTTTTGCTATTCCACTAATAATTCTATTTCTCTTTGGAAAATTAGTAGACTTTGTTTTTTCGTTTGGTTCATACTCTGTTATAATACATCCTCCGTTTTGAATAATCTCGTAAAACAATTCTTTGTTTTCCTCTGGATATATATTATTAAATCCTCCTCCCAATACAGCAATAGTTTTTCCCCATGCATTTTTTGCTCCAATATGAGCCGCTTTATCAACTCCAATTGCCATTCCACTTACTACACATATTCCATTTTGAGATAATTCCTTTGCAAATTTCATTGCCTGATTCCATCCGTACATGGTACATTTTCTTGATCCCACAATTGCAATGCTGTCATTGTTTAGTATTTTTTCATTTCCTTCTATGTATATTTTTTGTGGATAATTTTTTATTTCTAATAGTCTTTGTGGATAATTTTTATCCGTACATTTTATTACTTTAATAATTTTACCTCCTTTAATTTTTCCAATATTTTTTATCTAGACTCCTATATTGTATTGCTTCTGCTACATGTCTTTCTTTAATGTTATTACTGCTTTCTAAGTCAGCTATTGTTCTTGCTACTTTTATGATTCGATTATATGCTCTAGCCGATAATCCTAATTTTTCGAAAGCTATTTTTAGAATTTTTCTACTTTCTCCATCAAGTTCACAATATTTCTGTATTAGTTTGGGCGTTAATTCTGAATTTGAATAAATTCCATCATTTTTATATCTTTCTATTTGTATTTTCCTTGCATTATTTACTCTTTTTCTTATTTTTGCAGAATTCTCTGGCTTTTCTTCTTTAGATATGTGTTTATATTGTAAAGCTGGAACTTCTATTTGAATATCTATTCTGTCTAATAGCGGTCCACTAATTTTATTCATATATCTGTTAATTGAAAGTTGAGAACATACACATTCTTTTTCTTTTACACCGTAAAACCCGCATGGACATGGATTCATTGAGGCTACAAACATAAATGATGATGGATATGTTATTGTATGATTTAGTCTACTTATTGTAATTTTTCCTTCTTCTATTGGTTCCCTTAATACTTCTAATGTATTTTTATTAAACTCTGGTAGTTCATCTAAATACAATACTCCATAGTGTGCTAAGCTTATTTCCCCTGGCCTTGGATTTTTTCCTCCACCTATCAATGCAATAGGTGATATTGTATGATGTGGTGATCTGTATGGTCTTTTTATAACCAGTGGATTATTAGAATGTAATAACCCTGCTATACTATGTATTTTTGTAATTTCTAGCGCTTCTTCAAAACTTAAATCTGGCAAAATAGATGGTAACCCCTTAGCTAACATTGTTTTACCTGAACCAGGGCTTCCAACTAAAATACAATTGTGTCCACCTGCTGCGGCAATTTCTAGTGCTCTTTTTGCATTTTCTTGGCCCTTAATATCTGAAAAATCTATTTCATATTCAGCTGATTTACCCCATATGTTTTCTATAGGCTCTTTTTTATAATTAATTTCACATTGATTATTCAAATACTTTACTACTTGTGTTAGATTTTTTACTCCTACTATTTCTATTCCTTCTATTATTGTTGCTTCTTTTTGATTTTCATGTGGTAATATTACTCTTTTTATTCCTAATTTTTTTGCTTCAATTATCATTGGTAAAACACCATTAATTTTGCTGATACTTCCATCTAATGATAACGTTCCTAAAAACACCGTATTTTCTAACTCTTGATTTGATATTTCTTTTAAATTAATTAATATTGCTATTGCCATTGCCAGATCAAATATTGGACCTTCTTTTCTTGTATTTACTGGAGCTAAGTTAACAATTATTCTTCTACTAAGTAGTTTAAATCCTGAATTTTTTATTGCTGTTCTTACTCTTTCTTTAGATTCCTTTACACTAATATCTGGTAGGCCAATTATCTCCCAGTATGGAATCCCCTCTGCAATATCTACTTGGACCTCGACAAGATAGCCATTAATTCCATTTAATGACATACTTTTGACTATTGATAACATATTAAATTTTCCTTTTTTAATTGTATTTTGGATTTTTAATTTGAACTTTTGGACCTTTGTGTCTTTTTGAATTTTAATTTTTTTGAATACATTTAGTTTTTGAATTAAAATTTGAATATAAAATTTTATGATTATATTTTGAATAAATTTGTTTTATTATATTTTATATTTATTTGCTTTTCAAGACATATTATTGTTTTTATAAGATTTTTTTGTGACAAAATATTACATAGTTTTACATTTATGCAATCAATTTAAATTATATTTGCATGAATTTTGAAATTATATACATAGCATATTACAAAAATGTGTTATGTGTTGATGTAGAAGTTTTTACTTCTACATCAATTATTTTTTAATATTGCATTCCTGCTACTTCATAAGCACAATCTTCGTAATTTGGAAAATATGATTTAATCATATCGTAGAATTTTTTACTATGTCTTTTAAATTTAAGATGACAAAATTCATGGAATATTATATATTCTATTGTTTCCTTTTTGTACATTACTATGTCTGGATTTATAATGATTTTATCATTATAGCATTTTCCTAATATTTTATCTATTCTTGCTATTTCATAATCTTCTGGTGCAAATTTTAATGTTAATCTTACTTTTTCCATTATAGTGTCTAGTTCTTTTTCTGCAATTGCTTCATACATTTTGTTTATTAAAAGTTTTAATATTGTTTCGTTTTCTATTTTTTTATATTTATTTGGAAGAACAATTTTTATTAATTGTTCTTCTACATTTAATTTTGGTACTTTTATGTATTTATATGTTACATCTAATTGGTAATTAATACCGAATATTTTTACATTTTTCATTATATTTTTATTTATTCTTTTTTTCATAATTGTTACCTCCAAATAGAAAATATGTTTTTCAAACCTTTGTTTGTTATATTTTACATATTTAATTTTCATTTGTCAATACTTTTTATAAAAAATTTCAAATTTTTGTTCGCTAATTTTGTTGATAAAAATACTTACTTTATATATCAATATTTTTTGACATTAAAGTAAGTATTTTGGTTAGTTCATTTTCTTTTTAATTTCTTCTAGTGCCTTTGCTAATTGATCTGGGCATGAGGTTCCTTTTGTTCCACAAGGAATACCTTTTAGCTTTTTAATAACTTCATCTATATCTCTACCCTCTACCATAGCACTTACTGCAAGTGTATTTCCTGGGCAGCCTCCTTTTATTTTAACTGATTTTATTATATTTCCTTCTATTTCTACTATCATTTCTCTTGAACATACTCCTTCTGGTATGTATCTATATTCCATAACACTACTACTTCCTTTCTTATTATATTATACATTATAAAAATAACTTGCTTCTAAATCCGCTTCATGTAGCATTAATGCTAGTGGGTATTTTTTAAAAGCTAGTCCTAATGGTGCATAATTTTCCTTTGGTTCTGAAAATCCCATGTGCCATCTAATACTGTACTTTTCGTCATTTGTTAATTTTATATATTCTGTTAGCATCATAACTGATTTTTCTCCATGTCCATATGGTATAGTATCATCTATTGTATAGTATGGTACTTTCTCCCACTCTCCAAAGCTATTTTTAGCATTTCTATAATCTGTTTTATAATAATTTGCTTTGCATATATCATGTAGTAATGCTGATATTATTATGCTTTCTTCTGGCACTTGAATGTCTTCTATATTATTTTTGATTTTGTATTTTAGTATTTCATATACTTTAAAACTATGTGCTGCAAGTCCACCTTCATATGCTCCGTGAAATCTTGTACTTGCTGGTGCTGTAAAGAAGTCTGATTTTTCCATAAATTCTATTACTTTATCTATTCCTTCTCTATTAGTTGACTTTAGTAGCTTTATAATTTCTTCTTTCATAATATCTTTTTCCTTCTTTCCTTTTCACTATATCTTACAATATCACATTTTGTATTATTTTGTCTACATATATTTATCTTTTGCAATATATTTGATATACTTAATTCATTATGAAAAATATAGAAAGATATAAACATTTTAATAATTATTTGAAAAACAAATTTGGTGAGAGAACTTTAAAAATTTGTATTGATGGGGGTTTTACATGTCCAAATAGAGATGGATCTAAAGGAGTTGGTGGTTGTATTTTTTGCAGTGCAAGAGGATCTGGCGACCATATAAAAAACTATGATATCTCCAAACAAGTACAAGATTATTTTCAAAGTTACAGGTCTAAAAGGGCGAATAGATTTATTGTATACTTTCAGAATTTTACCAATACTTACGATTGTATAGATAATTTGAAAATGAAGTATGATTCTGCATTAATTGATGACCGTATTGTTGCTTTGGCTGTTGCAACTCGTCCAGATTGTATTTGTGAAGATGTTGTTAAATTACTAAAAAGTTATTCTAAAAAATATTATGTATGGGTTGAGCTTGGATTACAAACATCTAATGATTATACTGGGGATTTGATTAACAGATGCTACTCTAGCGAGCAATTCTCTAGTGCTGTAAAACTTTTGAATGGGTATGGTATTGATGTTGTTACACATATAATGATCGGGCTACCTAATGAAACTCGAAATGATTTGAAAAATACTGTTTCTTTTATTAATCAGCATAATATACAAGGTTTGAAAATACACTCTTGCTACGTTATTAAGGGTACCAAGCTTGCAGATATGTATACAAACAAGGAATATGTTCCAATTACTTTGGATGAATATTTAGAAGAAGCAAGTTACGTTTTAACTCACATTAGTCCTAATATTATAATTCATAGAATTTCTGGTGATGCTCCCAAAGATTTACTTTTGGCACCTGAATGGAACCTACATAAAAAGTGGATAATGAATGGATTAGATAAAAAATTAAAACAAGAAAATTTATTTCAAGGTATGTATTATAAAATATAATTTATTAATATTATTTATAATATTCTAATAAGTACAATAGGGGTAAAGCTTATAGTTCTTTACCCCTATTTTTATTAAATTTCTCTATTTATTTTATGTGTTGGAAATTCTCCTTTTTTTAATATTTCCTTAATTACATCTGGTTTAATTCGATAGTCATCTATTTTATTTATATCTATCCATTCATAGTTTAAATAGTCTTTTCCTTCTACATTTTTTATTGTTTCTTCTATTTGTTTATCTTTCTCATCTTTAAATTCTGCTTTGTGAACAAATAGGATTTCATGGTATTTTTCTCCTTTTAGCTCAAAAAAATTTTCTACTGTTGCTATATATCCTGTAATTTCAACTTCTTTTCCTGTTTCTTCTAGTATTTCTCTTTTTACTGCGTCATATGAACTCTCTCCTATTTTTATTCTTCCACCAATTACAGCATAATGGTCTGCATTTACGTTTTTATGTAGCAATACTTTGTTATTATGTATTATTATCCCTGCTGCCCTCATGTTTAATTTGTAGTCTTCTACTTTTAATGTAATATCCATACAATAAATTCCCCCTAACATAATTATTTTAATATATTTTTTATATTAATTTCATCTCTCATTATCTTCTACATCTTTTACTAATGCTGTTTTCATGTTATTTCTCTTTCCACCGTAAATATCACAAATCAAACTATTGCCTATTACTAACACTTTATCTGGAGTTAGATCCATTTTTTCACATGCTTTTCTAAAATTCTTCTTTAAGGGTTTATTGGCAAAACCTATATAATCTATTCCTTTTTTTGCAAAATACTCTTCTATTTCTCTATCTATTCCATTACTTAATACTATGATTTTAATTTTCCCTCTTAAGCTTTCTATCCAGTCATCATTACATTTTGGAATGTCTTGTAGATCCTTTCTTAAGGTATTGTCAACGTCTAATATTATTCCTTCTATTCCATACTCTTGTTTCAATTTTTCGATTTCTTCGGAATTTAATTGATCTAACTTGGATATATGTATGTCTGGCTTTATTACTCTTGACAATACTAGCTGAACCATTTCAAGTATTTTATCTGCTATTAGTTCATCTAATGTTTTCATTTTATCTCCTATTTTCATCAAAGCTCTTGTTTTATATGCAAGAGCATTAATATTATATTATTTTTTTAATACTTTAATATATAAAATTACCTTCCATGTATTCTGACATTTGTCTTTTTGCATGAAAGGTAAATCACACCTTGTTATTTATATTGAGCCTGGTGTCTTACTGCGATATAGCCATTGTCTTTTGGCTCTATCCATGCATCAATCTCAACCCATCCACTCGCAGAATCATACATCTCGCGAAGATGTTCTAACACCCGCTCTGCACCGCGCACGGTATCTTTTACAAGTGGACTGCGGAATTTTTCCTCAAATACGAGGTGTTTTCCGTTATAAGTCTCTGGTGCTTTTTCCATAAAGATGTCCTCCTTTAGGTAAATCTTATTTTATTATAGCACGTCTTCCAATTGCTTGCAAGTTATTGACATTTTTACGTTGATTGATATAATATTTTTGTATAAAATAATAAACAAAAGAAGGGAGAAAAATAATGAAATCAACAAAAGATTTAATAAAGAATCAAAGTGGTATAACTCTGATTGTGCTAGTGATAACTATTATAGTACTTATAATTCTTGCATCAATATCCATCTCTTTATCTATAAATAAAAATGGTATATTATCTAAAGCTCAAGATTCTAAAATATTAGCAGAAGATAAAACCGCAGAAGAGAAAGTAAAATTATCGGTTCTTACTGCTATAGCAAATTCTGAAGATGGCAAATTATCTGCTGATAAATTAATAAATGCAATCGAAACTGATTATGGATCTGATTGTGGGGCTACGGCTAAAAAAATCGGAGATGGTTTCCCTATATTAGCAACAATAGATGATAAAAACTTTTTAGTAGATACAGATGGTAATGTAACTCCATGTAATTCAGGTAGTGGATCTGAAAATTCTTCAAAACCAACTGAAGGTATAACTGTTGTTAGTGGAGACGGTAAAAGTGTTGGAGATGTAGTTTCTATTAAATCTAATCGAAATACTACAGAAGAGTTTTATATTATTGCTTATGATAGTGATACTCATGTTGCTACTGCTATTGCTAAGTATAATTTAAAGGTAGGAAATATTTATGATCCGACTAGTGAAAAATTAACTCCAATAGATACTACTTCTTCAGGTTATGGTTTACAAGATAGCACTATGAAGGGACATGATTTTTCAGCTGAAAATCAACCATATAATGGGGTAACAAGTTTTTCTAATTCTCTATATTGGTATGATTTTCCTAATAATTCATATACTTTAGATAATTCTACGGTGGATAATCATACATATCCTTATGTTTATAACCGTCAATCTAATATATATAATTACCTAGAAAGCTATAGAGCAAAATTAAATAACGTTGTATGTGATGTACGTTTAGCGTCATATGAAGAAATTAACCCATTAAAAGACAGTTATACATGGGCATATACATCAAGCTATTGGTTTGGATCATTGAACGGTAAAAAAACAAGCGGTAATATTTATTTTATTGGCAGCAACAATAATAGCTATATATATCAAAGCTCAATTTATTCAGCTGAAACTGATTTTGGTGTTCGTCCTGTTATAACCTTTATTTTATAAAGTATTGGATTAAAGTTGAGTAACTATATGCATTTAGTTACAATGTTTAATATATTATTTATTTTAATAAATGATGAAAATCCCCTAATTTTAAACGCTTTGTTTAACAATGAAGGGATTTTGTTATGTATTTAACTTTTCATTATTTATGTAGTAGCTTTATATTTAGCAGTTGATATTGCTCTTGAATAACTGCTTGAAAATATTTCATCAATATTTTTCAATTCTTTTAACTGACTAATTTCCTGAGCTTGTTTCTCACCTTTTGCTGAAAGTATAATCTTCTCATTTTCAACTTGACTGTTTTCTAAGTTATTACTTACTCTTAGTTGGTCTGCGTGTCTTATTAAAAATATATGTTTCATTTTACTCTCGTATAATCAATTATATAGAAATATTAATCTATTTAATTGATTAATCCATTTCTCTCCTAAATTTATTTGACTTTATTATATCATTTTTTTTATATTTTAATGTTCTTTTTCTTTCTTTTATTATAATTATTCCTAAATATCCTGTTCCATTTATTGATATTTCAAACTCAACATCTACAGCATTAAATCCCATTATTAAGTCTTGTTTATAGCTTTTTATTTTACTCAATTTAGTACCCGGATTCAATTTGATTACATATGTTACAGAATTTATACCATAAAAGATATCATTGCATTCCATGTACACATTGAAACTTTTAAAGAATCCCTCTATTTCCTGTTTTTTATAAATAGAATCTATATTATCTTCTATATTCTCTCTTTCCAATAGATTATAATCTGGAAATTTATATAACATCTCTCCCTCTTTACACACCTCATTATTTGCTATGTTTTTTAAGCTTTTTATATCCCCAATAACCGCCTCCGCCTAATGTTCCTAATGCTAAAATTGTACCAAGTGCATTTAAACCTTCTGAATCAGTACCTGAAACTATGTCAATATTGTTTTGAGCATTTTCCATTGTTATGTTATTTACTATATTATTACCCTCTCCTTTTTTATCTATACTTTGAGCCTCTATTGTATTTTGAGTTTTACTGCTTGAGTATGTTGCACTCGTACTTTGTGAGGCTACGGTTGATGTTATGGTTGACTTTGAGTTTGCACTTGAGTTAGAGCCTGTGCTTGAACTGCTAGTTTTAGAAGTTGTTTTACTATTTTTGTTAGCAGCTGTTGATGAATTAGATGAATATGGGCAAACTCCGTTAGTATGCAAATGAGCTGGATATCCTCCACAATGATAATGATAACTCCCTAATCCGCTTTTATTTTTATTATCTTTATGGCCTCCATTTGAATCTGTTTTTCCAGAATGTGCAAATGTTATGTTGCATATTGCTATTGATAAAACAGAGATTAGAACAATTGTAACAATCTTTTTAACCTTATATTTCATATTTTTATTCCCCCTAAATATAATAAAAATTATACAATAATGGCATTGCAAAATTTGTCGAACTATAACAGAAAAAGCAGAAACTTTAATCTTTATCATACTTTTTGTATCTATATTTTGAGTTAACTTATAGAATTTTGATATTTTTGAAGAATGTATGGTATAATATGGACAAATTTATTTGTGAGGAAGAATAGAAATGTGTAGTAATATTTAAAGGAATTTTTTTATCTAATGATAACTACATTTTTTTGAATTGCATAAAGGGTAATAGAGAAATATCAAGACTCCATGACGATATATATCAAAAAATAATACCAAATCTTTTAAAGAAGTCTGTCAAATATATTCCACATATAACACTTGGGCAAGCCAATAACCTGAAAGATTTAGCAGATTTCAATTACGAATTTACAACTATCATTGATGAAATTTCGATTGAGTTAATTGGAGATCATTAGGAATCTATTATTATGAAAAATATAAAGTTAGGAGAATTATAATGAATAATTTGGAGTATTTAAATAAAATTTTAGAAATACAGATAGATAGGCCTATGGGTTGCAAACATCCAAAGCATGGATTTATTTATCCTGTAAATTATGGTTATGTACCTAATACAATAAGCGGAGATGGCGAGGAATTAGATGCTTATGTTCTAGGAATTTATGATCCTTTAGAAACTTTTACTGGAAAGTGCATAGCAATAATTCATAGAATAAACGATAATGATGATAAATTAATTATTGTTCCTGAAAATAAGGAATTTACCAATGAAGAAATTAGAGTACTAACTGATTTTCAAGAGCAATATTTTAAAAGTGATATCCTAAGACCTAGTGATTATATAAATTGGAATAAAAATATCCCAGAATTATCAGTAACGAATTTAGAAAACAGCTTAGAATTTTACAAAACTGCTGGTTTTAAAATAGAATATGCTAGACCGGAGGATAAATTTGCATTTATATCCTTAAGTAACATTCAATTTATGCTACAGGAATTATCTAATAATGACAAGTGGAGTATTGGAGAATTAAAATATCCTTTCGGAAATGGAATAAACTTTCAATTAGAAGTTAAAAGCGTTGATGATATATATAATAATTTTAAGAATAACAATTACTCAATAACTTTTGATATAGAAGAAAATTGGTATAGGCAAGATGATAAATTGTTAGGTAATAAAGAATTTCTAATACAAGATCCTGATGGTTATTTATTAAGATTTACAGAAGATTTGGGAGAAAAGAATAGTTAGGATTTTACATACTGGATAGGATCCTCAGTTCTACTTGAACTGAGGTAGCTGTAGCTCTTACTATGCTACACAATGAGTGCTTTGTAGGAAGCCACCATGATTTTTTTTACATGGCGGCTTTTTTCTATTGCTATATATTTTTTATTTATATAATTATTGTTTGATTTGTTGATCAAATTAGTGAGTTAAGTATAAGCTCCTGATTTTGCCTTTGTATGAAATGTGCATTTTGATGTTATGGTGGTGTGTGGTTTGGACCTTCGGGTTATGAGAATTTAAGAAGCATTTTTTGCGATTTAATGAAAAGTTAAGTTTTTGTCTAAATATCAACGTTTGTAGGTGTTTTTATTTATAGAACTTTTGTGTGTTTTTATGGCATTTTTGGGTGCTTTTGTCCCCATTGTGTCCCCAAGGTCTGGAAAGTCTTTTTACACAATAGTTTCAAAATATCATTTGCAAATTGGAGTATTTTAGTAATTTTTATAATTTGGAGGTTTTATTATGATTAATTTTAGAAAAGTAAATGAAAATGATATATTAAAAGAATGGTACGATTGTATGGAAAGTAGTTATTTATGTTATACAGATGAGCAAGATAGAGCAAATGAATTTAGATTTGATCCTTTTAGAGAAAAAGTATTGAAAAATGTTCCTAAACAGAATAAGAAATATGTGGAAAAACAACTCGATTTAATTTATGATGATTTTATGAGATATTTAATTTATATTAATGAAAAATATTATAGAAATGGATTTGTTGACGGTTCTCAATTAGCTATGGGATGTTTTGATAAATAAATTCATACTAGTCAATAATATATTGAGGAGATAGATATACTATCTCTCTCCTCTCATTTTATACTTTTATTTAATTACCTTCATATCTTCATCTAATGCCTTTATCAATTTCCAAGAATATGTATTATCAGCTGGAAGATAACCATTAAAAATATTCCCGTTTGCATATATTATATATCCATAAGGTTTGCAATGCTCTCCATCAGGTTTGATTTCTATTGAATTAACAATACACCAATTTCCAGTATTCCAACTATCTCTTATAATCATTATCTTTTTAAAATTGCTTTTTCTAGCCAAAGATAAAATAGTATCATATTCAGTTTTATTACTCATAACAATCACCCCTTTCTATTCCAAATTTTGTCTAAACTATTTGTTATCCTAATTTTTTGAAAATCATTAATTTGATCTTGTAGTTTCTTTAAATTAATTCTTTCATCTTCTCTTACCTTTTCTTTAACAATGCAATTATAATCTTTATCAAGTAAATTCCATCTTATTGCATCTTTTAGCAATTGATTGAGAACATTCATTATCTCATTAATCGTTATATTTGATGGTTTAAAGGTGTAGTTCCATTTTCTTTCATTATTGAGATAATTTTCAAAATCATTAATTCTATCCTTTCTAAAATCCCTTAATTTTATATTTCCTAAATATTCATTTATTATTTTTAATCTATCTTGATAATTACCATAACTATTATAAGAAATTTGATTATACTTATTTTCAAGGAATATCAGACTTAACTCGGATATTGTCATATTTGAATCAATAATTATTTTTTTTCTTTTATTGGAAACCATACTTCACACCTCGTTAATGGATAATCATCTTCCAAATATTCATCATTATAGCATTCAAATGCAATTTCATAATTATCATCAATTTCATATTCTTTATGTTTTTTTATCCATTCATTATAAAAATACGATTTTATAGCACTTATAGTAATATCTTTATTAATACTCTCCTCATTAAATTTAACCCATTTTTGCTTTGGTACTTTAATAATTCTAAAATCTTTAGGATAGTATCCAAATGGACTATAATAATTTCCGTAAAATATATCTGGAGCTGTTCTTTTCTCATCTAAATAATAATATAATTCAAACATCTTCCCATTTCCATTAATAATAGCCATATCTTCAAAATCATTTTCTATTGTAAGAATATTTTCTGAAAGCAAATCTATATCAGAAATTCCTATAAATTTCATTTCTTCTTCATCTGCGATAGTATAATCTTTAACTTCACCTATATATTGTGAATAATCCTCAATATACATTGAATTTAAATATTTATTACTTATATTTTCGATTTTTTCTCTACGTCTTAATTGTATTGGAGTAATTCCAAAAACATCTTTAAAAGCTTTAGTAAATCCATCTGCACTGTATAAATACTTTTCTGCAATATCTGAAATATTTTTCTTTGATGTTATCAATTCTCCAAAAGCAAATGACATTTTTCTTCTTTTTACATATTCTTGAATATTCATATTTGCATACTTTTGAAAAATCTTTGAACAATAATGTTGCTCATATCCACAAATATCAGCAATATCTTTATTAGTTATTTCTTCACTATTTTTTATTTTTTCTTCAATGTATTCTATTGCTTTATTAAATACACTTATTAAATTATTCATAGTATTCTCCTTTCATATGTAATCAAATATTTGATTACATATATAATAACAAAATTTATATTATAAATCTCGAAGATAATAAGCTTTATTTTTAATCCTTTGCATTTTGCTATTCAAACAAATTTATTGATATTTAAGTTTTTTTATAAACTTGCAAAAAATAATCCGACTTAAATGAATATTTTTAAGTCGGATTATATAATATTTTACATAATAAGTCGAATTTACAAACATTATTGTATTAATTAATGTGAGTAAGTATAAAATTAATACATATATTTTTATACTCTGGATTTAATCAATATTTATAAAACAAACAGTGGGATTTTTGAGTTTTTAATAAATTTCTCAATAATTCCACTACTGCTTTTAATGTATTTATTAAGCATTATACTATACATTTACTTGCCATTCGCCATTTCTTTTACCATTTTTCCTTTCAATTAATCCCTTTTCCTGCATTTCAGACATATATGTTTTTACTGTTCTTACAGATTTATTAATTTGATTTGCTATTTCTTCCTGTGTTATTCCTGAATTTGCTTTAAGTATGTTTATTATTGCTTGCTCTTCTAAAGTGCAATTATTGCCCTTTAATTCATTCTGATTTGCACTTTGAATATTATCTATATGTATATATCTATTCTTTAATTCATAGTCACTATTTGTTAGTAAATTATAAAAGAATTTTTCTAAAAATGAAGTGTCTTCAAATATATTCTTCTGAAAATTTGTATAATTAGCTCTTACTAATGAATTTCTAAAATACCATGAATTATCAGCAAATACTTCATCATTAATATTAAATCCAAAAGTTCTCAAATATTTTATTATAAATACTGCTGTTGTTCTTGTATTTCCTTCACAAAATGGATGTATCTGCCATATATTAGCGGTAAAAGAACATAAATGTTTTATAGATTCATCTAAACTTAATCCTCTATATGAAAAATTCTTTTCTTGTTCGAAATCATATTCTAAAGTTTCCCTTATACTTTGAAATGATGCATAAGTTACTGTTTCCCCATTTAATACCCATTCCTTTTTTTTGATATTATAATCTCTATAAACTCCTGCTCCATTAAATATATCCTTAAATAATCTTCTATGAATATTTAATAACTCTGCTGGTGAAAAATTAAATGCTTGTTCACTTAATATTTCTGTTATTCTTACTGCAACCTTATCTGCCTCTTCATTTTCTTTTTCAATGCTCTTTCTACTATCTTGTGCCTCATAGTATTCATCTATTCTTATTTTTGCTTCATTAATATCTATATTCCCCTCAATATGATCTTTTGCAGTTTTAATTAAATATTTTGAAGTTTTTAATCCATCTACTTTTTGTAGACCTATAGCCGTTTCCCATGTTTTTGTTTTTTCTACTCTATTTGGTTCACCTTGCTTTATATACTCTGATAATTCTAAATTCCAATCTTCTTTTTTATCCATTAGAAATACCTCCTACATATATATTATAGCAAATATTAAATGCAATATCAATGTTTAAAGTGCAATTTTTGCACTTCGAAATGTAAAATTGCACTTTAAAATATAAAAAAATAGATAGTTTCCCATCTATTTTTTTTGTTTTTTTAAATATTCATCTACTAATTCATCTATTACCTGTGCAAGGGAAACTATTTTTTTCTCCTTCATGCATTTATCAATTCTAACTTGCTCAAGTTTATCTTTTGTTTCTTCCCACATTCTAACTGTTATAAAACGTTTCATCTTATGCTACCTCCTCTTGAAGAATTTTTACATATTTTTCAAGAGTATCTAGCATAATATCAATTGGGGTATAATTTTCAAGCGTTAAAATGTTTTCTAAAATAGCTGTTGAAAAACCACTTACCATAGCAACATCTTTATCAAATTTTGTTGCTGGCACCCCCATTGTATTTCCTGCAACATTCCAAAATATTATCTTAGGTAATTTATATTCTTTTTCTTCAAAGACTTTCTTCCATCCATCAAAATTTGTGCCTTGTTTTGAATATACTCCTTCATCAAATTCCATATCTGAAATAATTATTAAATGTGATGGTAATTCTTCTTGTTTTGTTCTGTTTTGTTCTGCTGTATTTAATAATAATTCAAATACTTTATCTATATCTGTATTTGCAACTTCCCATTCAAAACTACTAACTTTATCAACAATATCTTTACCGACAATATGTCTCATTTGTGGATTTTCAGAAAATGTTATAAAGTGATCTTTAAAAGCTCCATTATTTCTTTCTGCTATATATATAGCTAAACCAACTGCATTAGATAATGGCAAATTATTAGGTGATTGCATTGAACCTGATGTATCAGCAATTACCATTATATTTTTGTCATATCCATTTAGTATATCCTTTTGATTTTCCCACATAACATTAAGTAAATCTCTATCTACAGGTAATCCCAAAATTATATTTCTAACTATTTCATAGCAATATAACCCAGTTGTATTTATCTTCTTTTCTCCTCTTTTTACTGCATCTAAATATTTAAGATATTTTTCATTACAATTTCTATTAAAGCTTTCTTTATATTTTAGCATTGCTTTTGTAGGCACACTTTCAAAATTGATATTTTCATAATCTTTATTAGTAAGATTAGTTTCTATCAATTTTAATTTTTTTCTTATTTCTGTTAAAGTTTTTCTATATTCTTTTTCATTAATTCCTAATTTTTTGATTAGATCTTTTGCTATTTCATTTTTTACATTATGAGTTCTATGAGAAGGTAACCATTTAGCTAATAAAGATGGATTTTCACTTGTTTTATCTTTTTCCAATTGTTCTTTTATCATTGCCACAACTTCTTTATCTACTAGTGTATCTAATCCTTCTAAAACGTAATCCCATCTACCAAATTCAGGAATTTTAGGCAACACTATTAAAGCCAAATCTTTTTCATTTTGGCATAAGTATCTAAAAATTGTTTTAAATAACAATCTTTCACCTTTTCCATTTCTTATATCTAATAAATATAACAAATTAGCAAGAGCTAGAGTTTTATCTTCAGCCAATGCTTTTTTATATTTACTTATTATTTCATCAGTATCATCATATCTTGACATTCCTGCAAAAATATCTAAATTTGCATCATAAGTGCCAGCGTAATATTTTCCGCCTTTTGTATTTGTTATTGTAGTATTTTTTTCAAGATTTTCTAAATAACTCATTACTCTCACTTTCCTTCCATAAAAAAAATAACGAGCCACATTATAGACTGACGCCAATTGTATAGGCAACTGACATACCAATTTTCTGATAATATATTGCTGTTAGTGGCTCTAACACAAGACACAATATTCGGACCTATAAACTTACCTATACGTTTATTTTCCAGAATTATAAATACATTTTTCATAATCTTTTAAGGTTTGCTGTTCGTGTCTATGTTTCATGTTATAACACAATGTGTCATTTGTGTCAATAGTTATTTTTAAATTTATAAAAAATTAAGATGCTCTATTTTAAAGTGCATCTTAATTACTTTTTTATTGTCTCCAGTAGTCTCTTATCATTTCAGCTTTGTATTCTTCGTATTTTTCTGTATATTCTTGCTTAAAGTTTTTAACAGTTTCTCTTCTCATTGGATATTTTTGCTTAATTTTTTTACAATCAGGTCTTTCTTCTTTATTTTTAAGTAACCTAACTAACCTATGTATAGCAGTATTATTCTTATAAAACGGATAAACTAACTGATTATATACATTTCCATAAGAAAATATTTCATATGATGCGGCTAATTTATCAGGTATAAATAGTATTTCTTCATTATCTATACAAGGTACTAATATTTCTTTTTTGTACCATTCTTGTGCATCAACATCAAATATCCATTTTCTTTTCTTTTTTAATTCAATATCTAAGTCATATTTAACAATAATGCCTATTGTAAACTCAAGTAATTCCTCATATATTATATTTGTTGTTAAATCAGAGACTTTATCTGGTCCAACGTTTTCTGCTAATACAAGTATATCGGGCATGTCCTTTATATAATCTTTAATTTTAATTGCCTCATCGAATATAACTAATAAATCTTTTTGGCAAAAGCCTTTACCTTTTGGTTTATCTTCCTTACTTGTATATCCTAATTTTGTTGCATTTATTTCATGTAAATGTTCTCCTATCTTTACTGCATTATATCTTAAATTGTGTTCTACTGAATAAAAGAATATATCAAAGTATTTTAATATCTTTTCTTTCGCTCTTTTATATAGTTCGCCTCTTTTTTCATCTATCCTATATGGATCAATGAATAACTTATTATCATGTTCAAAATCTAATTGAACAATTTCTTCTATTTTTTCTATTTTTTCTTTAAGTTTTTTGTCCATCTTTTTCTCCTTTCTATCCTTTATAAGGATATTTGTTACTCTTTTGCCTATTTTCTTCCCATTGCACTGCATGCAGATTATTTGATTTATCTGTTCCACCTTTTGATACTGGATGTTTATGGTCTATTTCCCATCCCATTTCACTTTTCTTTCCATATGATGGTTTATACATTAAATTTCCATAATCATCTTTTCTATATAAATTTGAATTTTTACCTCTAACTATATGTGCATTGTCCCATGCAATATCCTTTTTACTCATTTTCTATTCCTCCTTTAATTTTTATATAAAACCAAATCACAATTTCAAAAAACTCCTTTCAGCCCCTTGTAATTTAAAGAAGAAATATGTTATAATGGAACAAATAAAAGATTATCAGGTCTTTTTCTATTCGTTCAATGGTTAACATTGGGCGATTTTTCTTCTTATGTGGTTTTTATATCATTACTTATACATCCATCTTTCTCTTTCTTGTTGTCTTTCATATTCATCAAAAAACATATTAAAAGAGTTTAATGGTGGCACCTTACTATCTAACCAATTTTTATATTTTTGTATAATTAAATCGTCAAAATATCTTTCTTGCTCTGATAAAATAAGGTTTTTATTTAAAGTATTAATTCTTTTTTGTGCAGCCATTTCAGAAACTTCGAACAATTCTATTAAAAATTCTTTTGTTATTCTTTTTCCTCTTGACTGCAATTCTCTTATTAATTGCTCTGGCATTAGTAATTGTGCAGCAAAATAATTTGTTTCAACTTCAAACTTTTTATACATCTCTTCATCTTTTGTATCTAGATCATGTTGCAATTTATAATGTCCATACTCGTGCAATATTGAAAATCTTATTCTTGCTATTAATTCTTCTTCATTATAGAAAATAATTTTGTTATCTCCTTGCTTAATCAAAACTGCAGATTTGCTACCAAAATCTTCAATATTTACATTGTATTTTTTTGCTTTTTTATATGAACAGCATATTATATTATCTTCCATTTTTAAAATATCTTTTGTTTTAAAGGGAAACATTGTTAAAACATCTGAAGATACTAGAATATTGTTAGCTGCTGCATATGACTTTTCAAAATCTGGCTTATATTTCTCTATCATCTTCATCTTCATCATCCTCAAAAATATCATTAAATACAGCTTTTAACACTTGCTCTGCTTTGCTTAGCTTTTCTTTGTCCAATTTTTCTAAGTTTCTTTGAATATAGTGTAATGTTTTATTCTCTGGAACTTGTTCTTCTCTTTCCTCGTTTCCTAATAAGTAGTCTATTGACACATTAAATAGTTTTGATAATTCTATTAGAATATTATCTTTTGGAATACTTCCTCCATTCTCCCACATATTAATACTACTCTTTGTAACATTGATTTTGTTTGCTAAATCCTGCATACTATATCCATTGTCAATTCTTAGCTTTTTTACTCTATTACCAAATATTGAATTTTCCATTTTAAACCTCCTTTGTACTGTACAAAATTATTGTATCATATTTTTATTTATTTGTCAAATGTATTTAAAAATAAAAAATGTGATGTTCTCTAAATCGTTCACATCACATTTTTTATTATAATTTCTATATTCTATCACCATATGGTAGCTCTCTTATAAATTTTTCCATATATACAAAATCTGGATTATTATTTCTATCAACTGGTATTTTTATAATTGTTTCTCGTATTCTGCCTTGATTATATTTTATCCCATAATTATATCTAAAATTTTCCTTATTAATTAACGTTACAAAAAATAAAGCTATATATTTGTTCATCTTAAATTTAGGTATCAATTTTTCAACATGATCTGATGCAGAAAAATTAAATTCTTGATAAGTGCAATACCCTAATACAGCACTATCTATTGTTAGGACATTACCTTCTTCTGTATAAAAATCATATGAACCTGCAACTCCATTATTTTTTGATTGAGTGGTTATATATGGATATTTTCCATAACCATACTCTTCTAATTTATTGACAGGTGTTGTTTTAGAGCCCACAACATCAAATAATTCTTTTACCTTTATTTCTTTCCACGATTCTATATCAAGCTTTTTATATTTGTTACCATTTGTAGTTTCTATCTTTTCTATTTTATGCGAATATACCCAATCTGGAATTTTATTCGGTAATTCTATTTCCTTTATATATTTATTTACTTCTCTTCCAAAAGCCGAAAATTTAAATCTATTCAGTCTTAAAGCGTAACAATAAAACCATTTTTCAATTTCTGTCATTTTCTTCTTAGGTCTTAATACACATACATTTTGTGCTGTAACAAAATCCTCATCCTGAACAAAAGCAGAAAGTAAATATGAACCACCTAAAGGAACAGTTATATCTCCTTTTTTAAAAGTCTTCATTCCTTCCTCTAATATTACTCTTCCAACAACTCCATTATTATTTGAATTTCTTGATACAAAATTTATACCATCTACTGATTCTGTTTGTTTTCCGTAATCTAGTTTGCTACCACTATATACATAAAATAAATCATCAACTATCATTCCATTCTCCCATTACTCATCAAATATCCTAAATATTGATTTAGTACTACTTGAAAATCTTCTTCTTTTAATTTTGAATAATCTGTATCCATATATGCTTCTGCTAACCATTCATCCTCAGCAGTTACTTGTTTAGTAACAGAATACCCTATTTCTGTTTTTCTTTTTCGATATAACTCCAACCAATTTTTTTCAATCTTTTTCCATAATCCATCTTCTTTTTCTACTCTTCCTAAATTCTTTCTTTTCTCAAAACCATCATCTTTGAAATATCCAAAGAATGTTTCTTTGATTGGTGCTTTATCATGTCTAACTCCTAAATTAAATATCATACAACATGCAACTGCATTAGCTCCTGGATAAAACATATCTGATGGTAGTGAAAATACTGCATCTAAAGTATTTTCTTCAAGCATTTTTTCTTTAAACATTTTTACATCTCCAGAGGCTCCTATCGCACATTGCATAGGTAATAATACTGCTAGTTTTCCCCTTTTTAAAAGATTTGCTATATAATAAACATAGTGCAATCCTTTTGATGGATCCGATGTTATTTTGTCGTTCCAGTTTTTTACGTATTCTGGTTGACTTTGTTTTCTAGTTGCATTATATGGAGGATTCATTAAAACAATGTCAATATTAGCATCTGCGATCCATTCTTCTTTTTCAAACATGCTTCCTTGAATTATATTTGAATTTCCATCTCCATGTATTAGCATGTTTGTTGTAGATAATCCAAAAGCAACATCTTCATATTCAATTCCAAAAATATGACTTGCTTTAATTTCATCTCTTTCTTTTTTTGTATCACAATCATCCATAGCTTCTGTCATAGCTCTTACAAGGAAAGCTCCACTACCACAACATGGATCTAATACTCTAGAATTTTTATTCACATTTACAACATGACACATAAATTGAGTTATATGGTCTGGAGTAAATGCTTGATTTTTATCTGCTTTACCAACATATTTGTTAAAAGTAGTAAAAAACAAATTTAATAGATCTTGTCCTTGTGTGCTTTCATCATTTATAAATGGAAGTATATTGTCTTTTATTGTATTTAATATTTCTTGCATTTGTTCATTTTTTAAATCTGTTACATCTTGTGAATTTAATACATTATTATCCAATAATACTAGTTTTCTAGCTTTATTTAAATTATTGTTTAATAATTTTGATAAATTTTCTTTAACTCCAGCAATAATTTGAGTTGTACTTAAGTTTTTATATATCAATCCGTTTTTTAAAGCTAATAAACAAGTTCCAACAAATTGGCTTCTTATTTTTTCTTTTATGCCATATTTATGTAGTAATTCATTTAAATCATATGTATTTTGTATTATTTTTAACTTATCATTTTTTGTTCCAAAAAATATATTCTCATACTCCTTAAAAGTTTTTAACTTTCTTTCTGTTTTTTGACAATTTTCCACAGAAATTTTTTCTGCTATATCATACCATACATATATTTTATCTTGATTAGTACTTGCTAAAATCGCTATTACTTGGTTATTAGAATATTCATTTTCAAAATTTATATAATTTTGCAACTGTATTATTCCATCTTTTATCTCTTTTTCTGTTAAATTTTGTTTCGTTTCAACAAGAATAGATAATTTCTCACTTGCAAATCTAATATCTAAATTTTTATATACCCTTTTTGCATCATCAGATAAAAATTCAGTATAATCTTTTCCTATGGATTTAAGTGCTTTTCCATAACTAAACTCTTCGTTTTCAATATTGCTCGTTAAATATTTTCTTCCAATTGTTGTTATAATATCAGTTCTAATCATAATTATTTATCTCCTTTATCTACTATTTCTTTTAAAAATTTCTTATACTCTGAATTTTTCCTTATTTCTTTTATTGAATTGCTACTATTTTCTAAATATAACTTTATATCTGCAGGTATTTCGTTTCTTGCCCTAGCAGCAATATCTAAAAGTTCTTTTTTATCATTTTCTTTTGGTTTTAAAATACCTAATATTTTTATTTGAGTCTCAGGTGGCGGCGGATTTATCTTTCCCCCTATAATGTCATAAAAATATGGCTTTTTTATTCCTAATTTATTATAAAAATCAGATTGAGTCATTTTTTTATCTTTAATAAGTCTTGTAAGTAGCTCTCCATATTCACTTTTTTGGGTTGAAATCAATAAATCGCCCCCTTTCTTTAGTATGTATGTATACATACTAACATACTTTAATTGTAAATTGTTAATTATTACAAAATTGTAAAATAAATTTAATATGTTTGTAACAAAAGCTGATAGATTTCTCTATCAGCTCTACCTATCATATCTTCTGTCTTTTTTCTTCTTTTCTTTTCGTATTCTTTCCTGTTCTTCTTTTAATTTTACTTTTTCCTGCTCTTTTTTATCCATATCTTTGAGTTGCTTTTTTATTTTAATTGAATTATCATAAATTTCATCACATAACCTGAGTTCCTTTCTTAAATTTTTTAATTCTGCAGTAACTGCTATTATTAACTTAGTTATTTTCTCCTTTTCAGCAACATCCTCTATATTACTTCTTTTATAATATAGCCTATTTCTAGTATTTAATAATTTTTGTTTTTCTTGCTGTTTATTTTCTTTTAAATCTTCTATATTTTTTGTTGTTTCCAACTTATACTTACATATAAATCTTGTTTGTTCTGAATAATGATCCATCTTCTTAATTTCTGCTCTCATTTCTGGAGCTAGTTTGTATGGTACATTCTTTTTCTTATAAAATCCCAATAAAAACTTATAGTAGTAGTATAATGCAATTATGCCTTTAGGTTTATATACTTTGTTAAGATTTTTTCTTGTTGTGTAATATTTTGTCGCTTTCGTTATCTTATATGGAACTATTATTTCTTCTCTAGCAAAACCATTTTCTAATATTCTACGTGTTATTCCTTCTATTGAATAATCTTCTCCAAAAGCTCTTTCAACTCTAATATTTCTTTTATATGGTTCTCTTCTAATACATAGCTTGTCTGCCCTATAATAATAACTGTATCCCATTGATGATAGATAGTCGTGAAATTCCTTTTTAGTATAAGAGTGTTTTATTGCATAATCTATATCTTCTTTGGCGAACTTATAATAATCTGAATCTCTTATAGACTTTTTATAAAAATTTTCAAAATTTATACCAGATTTACAAGTTTTTTCTTCTAACACTCTTAACCCATATTCATCACACAAATAATCTGATGTTTTTCTTAGTAAGGCAGTATTTGATAAGTTGCTATAATATTTTTTACCATCTTTAAAAGAAACAGAATTTACTACAAAATGATTATGAATATGGTCTGTATTTAAATGGGTAGATACTACAACTTCAAATCTATCTCCCCACATTTCTTCTGCAAGTCTTACTCCAATTTCATGAGCAATTTCTGGTGTAACTTCACCTTCATTAAAAGATTGATAACCATGAAAAGCAAGTATGCCTTTTTCCTTTTTGAACCTTCTCTTTGTAAACTCCATTTGTTTAATTGCATCTTCAACATTGCAATTTATTCCTGTAGTATAAAATTGCTTTTCTGTTTTATCTGGATTAGTTGCATAGTTAATTGTTTGACTTATACTATAAAATCTATTATTAAAATTATTATAAGATTCATTTCTTGTTTTCTCTTTATCAGTTGCATAATTTAATACATGATCTACTCTATTTTCCACCTTCCATAAACTTGTTGTTGCCATTAAATTTTTCACCTCACTTTCTTTTTAAAAAGGGGATTGGGGAATTTCCCCATAAAGAATTTCGAGCTGGCGAAATTCATTGCTTGTTAGTACAATATATTTACTCCCCTGACATGAAAAAACGCCTAAATTTTTATTAAAAACTTAGGCATTTTTTACTTATTTTAGTAATTCTTTCATTACAATTTCTACTGCAGAATGTTTAATATTATTCATTAAACCAACCCATTCCATTTGATCTTTTTCTTTCAATTCTTCAGTAACATTTTCTTTCTTTTTCATAAATTCTATGATGCTTTTTTCCATATTTTGTGCTCGTAAATCTTGTTCATATACTTCATCATATAGCTTATCTTCTAATAGCAATTCAGTATATAAACCTCTCTTATTTTCTTTTAAATATCTTAAATATTCCCTACCATATCTACTTAATGGTAATGCTTCATATTTATTATTTCTTTTCCTAAAACCTATTTTTGGCACATAATAATCTCCATATTTTTCATAATCTATTTTCATTTTTTTACCTCCATCTATTTACATTTTTTCAAATATATATTAAAATAAATACATAATCATTGGGTTAGTATTTTTAGTTTTGCGGACTTTGTACTAACTCTTTTCTTTTATCATTGCCATATATAGCAATTCCTTTACACATTTCATATAATCTTGATATTATTGAATCTGCAATTTCATAATTCTTATTATTTGCAAGTCTCTCTCTTAATTTATCTCGATTATAATTTGTAGTTATTATTACTGGCAGATTATTTTCGTAACGATTATTTATTATTGTAAATAATTTTTCTAGTGTCCATTCACTTGGTCTTTCTTTGCCTAAGTCATCTATTATTAACATATTTACTTTAGAATATCTTTCAATAATATATCCTTCTTTTTCACCATCTGAACTATAACTATCTTTAATATCATTTAATAAATTTATTAACGTTCCAAATACAACTGGTATTTCATTTTTTATTAATTCATTTGCAATACTTGCAGCTAAATGTGTCTTTCCAGTTCCTACTCCACCTGTTATAAACAAACTACCTTTTTCAATGTTTTTTATATAGTTATCTGTATATTCTTTAGTTTTATTTAATGCTTTTTTATTATCTGAAGTTATTTTATAGTTGTCAAAGCTATAGGTTTTCAGTCTTATATTCATTTTACTATTTGCATATAACTTGCTAATAACATCGTTTTTTCTTTGGATTTCAGCTTTTATCTGTTCCTGCTTTTTTTCTTCTTCTACTTGTTTCCAATATTTCTTTGATGCTTCGCAGTCACATCTTTCCGTTTGCCCATTTATTGAAAATTGCTTATCTTCCAATTGAAACGACATACCTTTTTGTTCTAATTCTTTACCACAGAATTTACATTTAACTTTATTTAAAATAGCTGTCTGTGTCATATTTCCTCCTTTCCTACTAGTTTTCTTTTCATAATAATCACTTTTACTCTTTAAAACCACTTTCGTTTTCTATATCTATTCTATTCTTATCTTTATCTTCTCTACTCTTATCTTCAGTGTTACTTAACGTTATTGTAACGTTACTATTCTTTTGTCTATCTCTATATTCTTTTTGTCTTCTTCTGTTTGATTCTTGCATTTTTTCTAGCTTATCAGCACTTTGGTATTTATCCCAATTTTTTATACAAATAGTATCATTGTCGAAAAAAATCATATCAAGTTCGTATAAATTTTGTATAATCTTCTCTAATTTATTCAATGTTTTGTGCATAACCTTTGCAATATCATACTTTGTCATTGGAATATTCTCTCCAAGTAAGATAGATCCATGTTGATTACTTTTTGCTGCTAATGTTAAAAGTTGAATCCATACTCTAAAATAAGCGTCCCCATCCCTATTTCTTAGTAGTTTTTTCATCTTTTCATTATCAAAAATATCTGTATAGACCTTTAGCCACTGTACTTGTACCATACTTCTCTTTCTCTATTGTACTGAAGCTTCTTCTTTTTGTGTTAGATACTCATCTAATGCTTTAACTCTGAATAGAAACTTTCCACCTACTTTGGAATAAGGTATTTGTTTTCTTTTTGCTAATTGATTAATGAGCCAATATGATATTCCTAAATATTCTGCTGCCTCTTTCATCGTTAATGTTGTCCTTTTTACTTCTTGTACCACTGATAGATTTCCTCCTTTCCTCTAAAATTCTTATTTTTATAAAATAAGTTAAAAACTTTTGTAAAAAATTATTATATCTATTGATTTTTTATTTTATTTATTGTAAAATGAAGTTGTGAGAAATTCGCATTAGATGTTTTTTATTTTTTACAATCACATTATATATACCTTTTCATAAAAAGTCAAGGAAATTCATAAACATTTTTTTAAATTTCTCACAAAATTTAAAAAGGAGTTGTTAACAAATGTTTAAAAGTCCAATAATACCAAGTAGTCACGGATTTGGTATTTGGTTTAATAAAAAAGAAAAAAAAGAATACTATGTTACACCTTTAATAAATTGTAACTTGGCATTTGTTCAAAATATAAATAACAAATATAAAGAAGTACTACTAGCAAATGAAATGTCTAAATTTGCAAAACCTAGTTACTCAAAAATTTATCGAGATTATGCACATCCTATAGAAGAAAGATATGGAATGTTCTTAGTTAGATTTTTAAATGCTGACTTCTCTGATGTACTTTCTTCATATACAACATTTTTTGCTTTTTATGGGATGGAACTTCTAAAAGAATATTCAAATACTGCCAAAAACAATGATGACTCATCAATGGATTTCTTTGAATTTTTTTCAGCTGTACATAAAGAATCAAAAGATAAAATAGTTAAATTACAAAAACAAATTAGAGATTGTGTTGATTTTGTTTATCACTTGGATGACTCAGAATTTTATAAGGATGAGCTTCCACATATTAAGTTTATTGCACATGCATTAAAAAATGATTTATACAACTACACTAATCAAACTAATATATTTTTTAATACATTATTTGTTAATGGCACAGATGGTTTAAACCCAAATTTAGCAAATCCTTCAAAAGTTAGAAAAAGTATTAAAGATGGCAAGTTAAGTTATAAAACAAGTAATATATATCATTCTTCTTGTCTTTCTAATATAGTATTTGTTTCTTTAGAAGAAATTGCTATGAATATATATGTAACAATAAAGAAATGTCAAAATTGTGGTAAATATTTTATTCCTACATCTAAAGAATCTGAAATATATTGCGATATTATTTATTATGAAAAAGAAAAGTCATGTAGAATAAAAGGTGCTGCAGAAACATTTAAAAAGAATATTGGCGAAGTTGATGCTTATAAATTATATAAGAAAACATATCAAAGAATACTAATGCAAATGCAAAGAGGTAAAATAAATCCTTATAGTGAAAAAGCTACATATTTTACACAATGGAAACAACAAGCTCAATTATATTTAAAAAGATACAAAAAAGGAAAACTTTCTGAAAGTGATTTAAATGAGTGGATGCAAAAAAGCGTTGATAAATTTGATAAATATGATGAAAAACATATGTAATATTATTTAGATACTAGCCTCTCCCACCCATAGGTATGCCTGAAAGGAGGTGAAAAAGGCAATGGCTGGGAGTATTGAAAAAAGAGGTGAAAATACTTACAGATTAGTAGTATCAACTGGTAAAAATCTAGATGGTTCAAGAGCTAGAAGAACAAAAACTATTCATGGAACTCGCAAAGATGCAGAAGTTGCACTTGCTGAATTTGTAACAGAGGCAAATCATGGACTTGTTCCAGAAGGAAAGCCTGTAACATTCGAAGAATTTTTCCATTTATGGCAAGTAAATTATGGAGAAAAAGAGTTAGCACCATCAACCTATAAAAGATATGTTAGAATGTTAGAAACCCGAATTTTACCATATTTAGGCTCTTTTACACTAGAAAAAATCAAACCTACAGATCTTATGAAATTATATGATATGCTAGAACAAGATACTCAAATAAAAAGACTTGCTAAAAATAATGGAGAAAGAACTTTAAAACCATTATCTAAAAAAACTATTCTAGAACATCATAGATTAATAAGTTCTATGTTACACAAAGCAGTATATTGGCAACTAATACCATTTAATCCAGCAGAAAGAGTTCAGCCACCAAGAGCTTCAAGAGTTCAACGTAAATTCTATGATGATGAACAATGTAAATTACTTTTAAATAGCTTAAATGAGTTACAGGAAAATGAAATTAAATACAAAGTTGCTATCATTTTAGATGTATTTACTGGTGCAAGACTTGGAGAACTGATGGGACTTGAATGGAATGATATTGATTTTAAAAATAAAGAAATTGCTATAAACAAAGCAAGTCAATATCTTCCTGAAAAAGGTGTTTATACAAAAGAGCCTAAAACATCAAGTTCATACAGAAACGTTTCAATTCCTGATTCAGTTATTGAAATGTTAGAAGAATATAAAATATGGTATGATAATCAAAAAGAGCTTTGTGGCGAATTTTGGAACAATTCTGATAGGTTATTTGTTCAAGATGATGGTAAACCTATGCATCCAGATACTGTTAGTAAGTGGTTTGGTAAATTTATCAGAAAAATTGGACTACCTGTAATTAATTTTCATGGAATTAGGCATACAAACGCTACTCTCCTTATTTCTCAGAATGTAGATGTAGCAGTTGTAGCTGCAAGATTAGGACATGCTCAAATAAGCACAACATTTAATTTTTACGTCCATCCTCTTGCTTCTCATAACAGAAGTGCAGGTTTAATCTTGCAAAACTTATTAGTAGATAAAAACTAATCACTCTTTTTTTATATAATCACAAAAATTGCTTTTTTAAATTTAAACCTCGTGTTTTAATCTATTCTAAAGGGGTTTGATGGCTTGTGTCCCCAAGCTGTCCCCATTTACGTCAAAATTACGTCAAGGTCAAAAAAATAAGAGTCTGCAATCTCTTGCGACTCTAGTTAAATTTTTGGTTGCGGGGGTAAGACTCGAACTTACGACCTTCGGGTTATGAGCCCGACGAGCTGCCAACTGCTCCACCCCGCGATGTAATAACAAGTATTATTATAAGACTAGGCCTTAATTTTGTCAATAGTTTTAGCTAAATTTTATTTTGAATTTAGATTTTTAGATTCACACTATATTTTACTTTTACAATTCACCCAATTTAGATTCAAACTAATAATCTAATAATTTAGCTTTTAGTAATTTTGCCTTGCTCTTTATATATTGTATGTTACTCTAAAATAAAATATTACACCCTTATACTAAATTTACAACTTTTTTGTTTTGTACTATATGATGATATTATATAATATCATCATATCATATACTTAAATAATCCTTTATCTTATTATATTTTGCATCTCCTATTCCTTTTACATTTTGTATATCTTCTATTTTCTGAAACTTTCCATTTTCCTTCCTATATTCTAAAATTCTTTGAGCTAATGATGGACCTATACCTGGCAATGTTTCAAGATCACTTTGACTCGCTAAATTAATATTCACTTTTGATATCACACCTTTCACATTTGTATTTTTTCCGTCTTTTATATTGTTCGTATTATTGTTTCCTGTATTTTTACCTTCTTCTACCATTACATTCTCTCCACTATTGGAAATAATATACTCCTCTTTATTAACTTTGTCCTTTTTATTTGGAATATATATCTTTTGTCCATCTTCTAATACATAAGCTAGATTTACTCTGTTCAAGTTAGCATTTTTAGTGGCTCCTCCTGCAATTTTTATTGCATCTGCTATTCTTGCTCCTTTTTTTAAATAGATTATTCCTGTTTTTTTCACTTCTCCTGTAATATGTATTGCTATTTTTTCGTTTTCTTCTACTTCTTCACTGTTCTCTCCGCTTCCCTCTTTATTTACATTTTTGTTTGCATCTTTGTTTTCTTCTTGGCCATCCTGCGTATTTCCGATTTTTACTATTTGTTTCACCCTTATTATTGTTCGAACTTCCTATTCCATTATTTTCATTTCCTGAATTTATCATTTCATTGGCTATGTTCATTTCTTTTTCCATCTCATCTAATACTGCCACATCACTATTCTCCATGTTTTGCATGTAAATTATTATACTGGCTATTAATATAGATATTAAGATTACAATAATTATTATAACTATAACAATATTTTTTTCCCTTCCTATTTTTTCTTTTACATTGTTTTTAAAATACTTTCTTATATAATTTATATAATTCATGATTTTTCCTCCTTTTTAAGATTTTTGTATTGAAATTGCACTCAAAATAATATATATTAGTATAAGTTTTAAAAATTTATGGAGATTATTATGAAGCAACTAAAAAACATACTACTGTTATTATTTATTATAATTTTGTCATCTTTTATTTGTATGAATCCTATCTTAGCAACTAGTGCTACAAATACATCAGATACTTCTATTACCTTAAGTACCACAGCCATTTCAGATTCTTCAAATAACGATGTTAATATAAATGACGTAAAAACAACGTCTCAGGCTTGCCTTTTGATGGATAGTAAGACTGGTAAAATTTTATATGCTAAAAATGCCTATGAGAAAATGTACCCTGCTAGTACTACAAAACTTATGACAGCAATTTTAACACTTGAGAATTGTAAGTTAACAGATGTGGCAACTGTTAGTCACAATGCAATTTATTCTATTCCTATAGGATATTCTCACGCTAGTTTAAGGGAAGGTGAAAATCTTACAATAGAACAATTGCTTAATGTACTTCTTATACCTTCTGCCAATGATGCAGCTGTTGTTTTGGCAGAACATATTTCTGGATCTGTTGAAAATTTTTCTGTTCTTATGAATAAAAAAGCTAAGGAATTAGGTTGTAAGAACACTAACTTTGTAAACCCAAATGGAATCCATGATAAGAATCACTATTCTACTGCATATGATTTGTCTCTAATCGGTCAATATGCAATGAAATACTCAGATATAATGAGAATTGCTATGGTAACACAATATACATTACCTATTACTAATAAATATAAAAAGACAGATAGGATTTTTAACGCAACTAATGCACTTATCAATAACGAATCTTTAAATAAATATTATTACTCTTATGCTACTGGGTTAAAAACTGGATACACAGATAGTGCTGGAAGTTGCATTGTATCTACAGCAAAAAAAGACGACATGGAACTGCTTGCTGTAATCTTAAATGGATCTTCAATTAGTAAGAGATATAAGGATTGTATCAATTTGTTTAATTATGGTTTTGACAATTATTCATATACTAAAATACATTCTGCCAAAGATGTTATTAAAACAGTAGAAATTGGTAATGGAACTAGAGAATCGAAAAATTTAGATATTTTAGTAAAAAATGAAATACAAGTCTTGACTAAAAATAATGTTGATTTATCAGCCTTAAAACCAACTATAGAAATTCGTTCAGATTTAAAAGCACCTATTGCTGAAAACAGCGTTGTCGGAAAGATTTCGTATAATATAAATGGAGAAAACATTTCTTCAGATTTAATTGCTTCATCTTCTGTATATGCTTCTAGTTTTGAAGTAATTGTTTTTAGAATTTTATTAATCTTTCTAATTTTATATATTATATATAGATTATTAAAACATGACTCAAATAACAGTAATAGAAAGAACAGATCATCAGGCAAAATAACTTCACGATCTAAAAAAGAAAAAAGCAGAAAAGGTAATAGAAAAAAAAGAGAAAAAAGAAGCCTTTTTAAAAGCAATAAAACCACTGATTCTGAGCCTGTTATCAACAATATCAACAAAAGTCGTGGAGGAAAAGGTGAATTTAAGTTTACTCAAATTAGTGATTATTTATAATAAATTGCTTGAACTAACTTAAAATCTTGAGATGTAGTACTATAATTTATAGTAATTTATAATTATTTATGATGTTTTATAATATCTTGTAAAATTAATATTCATTGTTTTGGAGATTTTAATAGAAAAAAAATATAGAAGCGAAAGCTATTTAAAACATTTCTTAGTTGTATTTATATAATCAATATACAACTAAGAATTTTATAAATTTTTAATTAGCTTTCGCTATTATTATGACACATAATCTGTACCTAGAATAATTGTAACATGAGTATTTCCGCTTTCTTGTCCTGTTGTAATATTATCTGTATCGATAATATTTTTAATATCTTCTTTTATTTCATCATCTATTTCTTTTCTGTCAATAGCTGTTGTAATCGAAGTTGTAGTGGTTTTCCCTGTTTTGTTAACATTGTATCCTGCAGCTTTTAACTCTGCTACTACTTCTTTTAGATTTGTATTGTTTCCGCTTCCATTTAATACTTCTATGTTTATTTTTGATTTGTCTACACTTTGCGCTGTAGAAGATGCGCTTTCAGAAGTAGTTGTATTTGATATTGTATTTCCATCTTCTTCATTATTTTCTGTATTAGTATTCGTTCTTGTATAGAATAATTCGTTAACTACTTTCTTTGTTTCTTCCTCATATGCTGAATAGATCCATACTCCATTTGCAACTTCAGCAATACCTGGTAATTTATCTGTTTTAAGGTTGTCCATATTAAAGTTTATAGCATATGGAACATAATCTTTAATAGCATCAAAATCTAAATTTGTTTCTACATAGTTTTTTGCAATATCAATAAAGTCTGGTATTTTTGTTATATTTGCTGGTACTAATGTCTGTTTTGCAAGTGCTGTTAAGAATGCTCTTTGTGTTTTCATTCTACCAATATCTTCTATTCCATAACTTTCTGGATATGTACTTCCATTATTGTTATGTCTAAAACGGACTACTTGCTCTGCCTTATCACCATCTAATAATTGTTCTCCTGCTTTTAAGTTAATATGCAAATTTTGTTTTCTGTCATCATATTTCATATCGATTGGTACATTAAATGTTACTCCTCCTATTTTATCTACCAATACTTTTAATGCCTCTGTATCTACCATAACATAATATTTAACATCAATTCCAGTAAGATTTCTAACATCTTCTAATACATTTTCTGCCCCTGTTTGGTACACTGCATTTATCTTGTCCCAAGCAGTTGCACTACTTTTGCTTTCTCCTATAAAAGTATCTCTAGGAATTGATAGCATCGCTGCTTCTTGTGTTTTTGGATCATATGATGCTAATATTAAAGTATCTGTTAAGTTTTGACTTTTTCCTAATAATAGACAATATAATTTTGGAAGTTTATTAACCGTTTCCTCATCGTGGCCTAGTATAGTAGCAATCATTCCACTGCTTCCACCACCATTTTTGTGTACTTTATATGCAAATACACCTATTAAGATTATTAATATAAGCAATATTAGTAATAATACTTTTTTTATTTTCCCCTTTTTTTTCTTATTTTCCTTAGTTTTTTTATTGCTTTTCAAAACTTTTTCACTCCCATTTTTAAATTTGTGTATTAGTATATCAAATTTTCTCGTTAATATCAATAATTATGCTAAAATATAATCTTTAATAGCAAGTTATGATTATACATTTGGCTACCTAAATATGATTTATTAATGTTCTCTGACAAATTCTTATTTGTTATTGGTGTAATAAATGAAATTACTGCTAGTGCGAAGTATGTAATTAATAGTCCCTCTAAAACTCCATATATTATTCCTCCCAGTTTATCACATTGTTTAATTACTGGAAGTTTTGATATTAAGCTTGTAATTAGTTTTAAGAAGATTAGAGCTATTCTTACAACTATAAATAATGCAATCCAAGTTCCTGCTTTTACAATAGTTTGTGAAATATCTCTTGCTGTGGCATTTACCACTTCTTCTTTTGCATTATCTACTATTTCTTCGGCTCTTTTATTAATATAATCAGACATAGCTGTTGGCATTTCTTCTTCTGAGCTCTTATTATCTGATATAATCATCTCTCTAATTGATTTTTCTAAATTCTCATCTATTTGTGTGTTTTCTATAACAAAATTTGAAACCGGAACAAATAGTATAAATGCAATGACTAAAGATAATACAAATGATAATATTTTTATTAAACATCCTGTTAATCCTCTCACATACCCAATAATGATACAAATGGCTATTACTGCCACAATTATAAGATCAATAATAACTGACATCTTTATACCTCCTATAAATTAATAATTTCAACTTTATTTCTATAAATTATTCCTGCTAATCCATTTCCAATTGTAATTCCTTGAATATCTTGTGATGATGTATAATTCTTTACTAACCACCCATTTGTATGAATAAAATCAATTTCTTGTCCTAAATTAACAGCTACAACATTACCATAACAGTATATATCCTTTGCTACTCCTTCAACAGTATATTCTGTTATTCTTTTATTTCCTATATTCATCATTTCTACAACTGTATCTGCTTTAAATAACCCTGTTTGTTTCTCAACGGTTCTATAAACATAGTTACTTAATCTTATATCTGCTGCTTTTTTATCTTTTTCCTGTAGATCCATTAATATTTCATCTTTATCATCTGTTATAATATGAATTGCATCATCATAAATGCATACTAATTTATTTTTATCTTGATACTCTATATTTGTTACCAAACTGTTAGATGGAGCTTCATATGTAAATATTATAGCATCTGATGGTGTCTCTTTTGCCTTTTCAGTTGATATGATTTTTATTTTTGATTGTATAACTGTCCCAGATGTATTAACTTCAGCAAATGCTAAATATTTATTATCTGGAGATACTGTGGCATCAAGTGCAATTGTGCTTGATAGATATGTTTTAAATAGCTCATTTCCTTTTGAATCATACGTAGCAATTACGGATTTATGTGTTGTTCCTGTTAATATAACTGCAACATATCCATCTTTATTTACATCTATTTTAGAAACATTACCATCAACTTCTTTCTCCCATAAGATCTTAGAATCTGAGATAAGATAAATTTTTGAACTGTTTTTTTCGCTTATTGCTAAATATTTATTATTTGCATAATATACTGGATTACTAATTTCTAATTTTATTTCATTTGCCAATTCTCCTGAAGAATGGTATTGCCTTAATTTATTTTCCGCTAGAACACATAAATACTTGTTATATGCTAGTACACTAACGTTTGAATCATAATCTAGTTGTATAGAAACCAGTTTTTCTTCAGACACATTTTTTCTGAATAAATATCTATCTAAGAATTTTCTAAAATTTTTATTTGAAGAGTATACAATTGCCATTATTACAATTGCTAATATGATAATCATAATCACTATTGCTATAATCAATTTTCTTTTATTGATTTTTCTTACCGGTTTACTCGGATCTTTAAAATCAATGACATTTTTCATAAAACTCTCCTCCTTTGTTTTACATATTTATATCAGTTTTCGTCTTTTTTTTCAAGTATTTCAAGTTTTTTTACATAACATTTTCATAACAAATATTTTACTTTTTTAGGATAATATAAGTTACCTGTATTAACCCTAGTAATCCAAAAACTGGATACAATAATTCCACAAGATAAGAAAATCCTATTTTTGATGCAAATATGGCAGATATACATATGCATATACTAATAGTTCGATATTTTTTTTTGTTTTTACTACAATTCTCTAAAAATCCATGTCCCGCTGCAATTGCAGAAGTATAAATTGCTGTAACAATTACAATTCCATATACCCCTTGGTATACGGGTCCAAATTTACGTATCACATGGATCAGTGGTAACTCTGCACCTTCTATTCCACCTGTTCCTTTTAATAGCACTGCATATAATATACTTGCTAGGATGAAAAATATTATTGATATACTAATTCCTATTCTTTTTTCATTTTTATTAATATATTTTTTTAAACTGATTAACATTGGAATTAATATTATACTGTTGTAACTTGCATATTCCAAACTCGCAATTATCCAATTTCTTTGAGATCCTTGATATTTTGTAATTTCACATATACCGGTTATCTGCTATGCTTGAAATATCAAAAATATTGTCCTTTATTCCTATACACAAAATCATTACAATCAAAAAAGGTATTAGTATTGTATTAATTTTAGTTACTCCCTCTATATGACTCATAAATGTTATATGGCACATACTACATACAATTATTCCAACCAAAATTTTCGGTATATTAAATTCTTGATTGAAATATGCACAGAATCCTGCAATCATAATATAGAATGAAATAAGAAGAAAAATATTAATTATTATACTTAATATTTCTCTTACTTTTTCATTAACTCCAAGCTTTTCTAAATATTCCTTATAATTTCTAGTATATTCTCTGTTTCTAATTTGTAAAAGTACTTTGTATATTACTATTCCCGTTATTATACTAGCTACAGCTATTCCATATAGCCCTTTTATTCCATATATATTAAAAAACAAATATATTTCTTTTCCTGATGCAAATCCAGCTCCTATTATTGTTCCAATTATTACGCAAATTGCTTTTATTGTGTTTTTCATAAAAGAACAACCCCCTCATAAATTTTATTATGAGAAGGGGTTGTTTATGATTTATTTTCTTCTTCTTACTTGCCAAATAATTATTCCTGCTATAGTTATTAGAGCTGGGACTGCAAAAATAATTGCTAAAATTATTCTTTGTTGATTTTCAGTTACAGTATAGGTGCTTGTTTCTGTGTCTTTTCTAATTAGTATTGTATCTTCCCTATCTGTTAAGTATGATATTGAGTTTAATGCTAAATCTTCATTATTATAAAATTCATATGCATACAAATAATATTGATTGTTTATAGAAATTTGCATATTTGTTATAAATACATTATTTGAGTATACTATTAACTTTGAAGTAGTATCGTCATCTACCTTCTTTGTTAATAGAGCTCCAACCGTTGCCTTTCCTTCTTCATCTGATGTTGCTTTAGATGTACTTGTAATTGATATATCAGATCTGTAAAAGGCTTTTTCTGATGTTGTAGCTAAAACTTCTTTTTCTACGCCTAATTTTTCTAGTGCCTCATCATCTTTAAAATTAATCTTTCCTGCATTAATAAAGCAAGCATTCATATTCATATTTGTTTTGTTTGTAATACTCGATCCCTGGCTTACTGTTACAAGTATTGCTGATGGTGATCCTGATAGCATTTTACTTGTATCTTGCTCTAGAAGTATTCCTTCAGAAATGCTAATTCCATATTCATCTAATACCTTTTGGAAGTTAGGCATTTTTATTTTAGTTACATTTGCATCTGAGAATAATATTATTTTTCCACCTTTCTTTATATATTTTATAATGGCATCTTTTTCTATTGTTTTTATATCCTCATTCAATGTTGTTATTACAAGTGTGCTACAATCATCTGGTATTTTTCCTGTTGTTAGTAAATCTAAATCTTCCACTTCATTTGCTTCATTTTCTAAGCTTTGCTTAAAGCTGTATAAATATGAAGTCAGGTTATCATTATGACCTGTTAAGAAATAAATTTTTGGTTTGTCTTTTATTGTTACATTTAACAAAGCATTTGTCATTGTTTCTTCTGTTAAATCTTTCTCTTGACCGGTTGTATAATCATAAGTATATAAATCACTTGTTGTAATAATTTTTTCTTTGCTACCAGATTTAACAATTATATAATAACTACTATCTGTTAAATTATACTTCTTTGCAAGTTCTGGGTATTGACTAACATCTGAAATTTCCTGAACTTTAATTTTATCATTTTCTTTACTGTATTTATTTGAAAAATCTATTACTGATTGCACATTGCTCATATTGACCAGTATTATATCTACATCTTGATCAATTGATTTTACTATAGATTTAGATGTATCAGATAAACTATATACTTTATCTGCTGTTAAATCTATATCAGTTATATTTGCTTTTTCAATTAGCAAATTTATTCCTATATATGCTAATATTATGATAGCTATTAATATAACTGTATAAATTGTTTTGCTTAACCATAGTTTCATTTTGCTTGAAGATTTCTTTTCTTTTTTATTAATAACTTCAAGATTTTTTTCTTCTTTTTGCACTTTGTTATCTTGAATTTTTTTATTTTTATTTTCTTTTTTCAAGTTTGTTCCCTCCTTTTTATTTTACAGTTTTTCTTCTCTTTATCAATAATATTGTAATTATAATGCACATAACTGTAAATGATAATAATCCTACAACGTCTGTAATTGATATCAAGCCGTATGGGAATTTCATAAATTTATCAATTAAATTTATGCTTGAAAATATACTGCTAATGTCAGGTAAGAACCAAGGCATTACCAAGAATGCAATCGTAATAATTGCCGCAATAATTTGATTTTCTGTAATACTAGAGGCTAACATTCCAAATGATATTGCTGCCATTCCAAGTAACAAAAATCCTAACATTGTTACTAATACTGTTACAATATTAGCTTTTCCAAAGAAGCTAACAATTACAAAGTACATAATCGAAACAATTAATGTAACTAAAATAATTGTAACTGCTGCTAGAAACTTCCCTAAAACAATTGATGTAACGCTTCTTGGTGAAGTTAAAAGAAGTTGCTCTGTTCCATTTTTTCTTTCTTCTGCAAACATTCTCATTGTAAGTATTGGAACTATAAGTAGTAATCCATATCTTGCTGTTGCATAATATAAATTTCCTAAATCTACTACACCGTATTGTATAGTAGTTAAAAAGAAAAATAAGCTATATATTGCTAGAAACAAGCCAACTGCAACATATCCTATTGGAGATAAAAAATATGTTTTTAATTCTTTTTTATATATTGTCCACATTATTTTTCTTCCTCCTTTTCTGTATCAATTAATTTGATGAACGCATCTTCTAAGCTAGTTTCTGTTTTCTTTAATTCAAATATTGTAATTTCTTCTTTCGGTAATACTTCAAACAATTTCTTTCTTAAATCAATATCTGTCTTAGAAGTAATAACAAATTGCTTTGTTCCATCTTCATTATCTTTTATTATTTCAATTTTTTCTATTTCTGGAATTTTAGATTTTAGTTTTTTCATGTTTTCTTTTGGGTCTTCAACTGTTACTGAAATTCCATTTTTCTCTTTTGTTTTTTGTTCTAAGTTTTCTGGTGTATCTATTGCAACTATTTTTCCTTTATTAATTATAACCACTTTTTCACATATTTGACTTACTTCTGATAATATATGTGTACTTAAAATAACCGTATGTTTTTTTCCTAATTCTTTTATTAAGCCTCTAATCTCAGTAATTTGTTTTGGGTCTAATCCTACCGTTGGTTCGTCTAGGATAATAACATCTGGGTTTCCAACTAAAGCACCTGCTAAACTAACTCTTTGTTTATATCCTCTTGATAGATTTCTAATTAATCTATTTTTCACATTTTCTAATCCAGCTTCTTTGATTACTTTGTCTACCTCTGCTTTTCTTTCTGGTCTTTTTACAAATTTTAATTCTGCCATATATGTAATAAACTCTTTTACAGTAAGTTCATAGTATAAGGGTACATTTTCTGGCATATATCCGATTTGTTTTTTTGCTTTTTTTGCTTTTTTAGAAATATCATTACCATTTATCATAATAGTTCCATCAGTTGGTTCTATAAAACCTGTTATCATATTCATTGTTGTACTCTTACCTGCACCGTTTGGTCCTAAGAATCCCACTACTTCTCCATCTTTTACTTCGAAACTAATATTGTCAACAGCTATCTTATTTCCATACTTTTTCGTAACATTTTTAACCTCTATCAATGTTATTCCTCCAATCTATTATTTCCGTATGATTAATTTTACTTTTCCATATTATCATTTAATTTTTTCAGTTTCAACAACTTTTCATAAAGTTCACGTAGAATTCACATTTTTACATTTTGGTATATTTTTATATTATCTTTAATAAAGTAGAATTAAAATATTTAACTTAAATAATTAATATAAAATATAAATTAGTAAAGGTGAAGTGTATGGAGTATATTTATCCGTTTTTAATCTCATTTATAATGGTTTTTATTGCAGAATTAGGAGATAAAACACAGTTAATTGTACTGTCTTTTTCAAACTCTTTAAAAGCAAAAACGATTTTACTCGGTGTTGCATTAGGTTCTTTTTTTAGTCACGGTATTGCAATTTTATTTGGTAGTAGCATAGGTCTTCTCGAAGATCCATTTTGGCATAATATTATAGAAACATTTACCTATTCTTCTTTTATTCTTATGGGTATATTATCATTTATACCAAAGAAGGAAAACGTAGATAATGCTTCAGATAATAAAGAAGGTATTATTCAAAAGATATCTCATTTAAAATTAAATTATTGTATTATTATTGCTTTAACAATTATGGTTGGAGAATTAGGAGATAAGACATTTTTAGCATCACTAGGATTTGGCATTCAATATCCAAATGCGAAAGTAATGCTAGTACTGGGTGCAATTTTGGCCATGGTTACATGTGACTCTATTGCAATTATATTTGGAAAATTTTTGAACAAATATATATCAGAAACAATGATGCAAAAAGTTTCTGGCATATTGTTTCTGATATTTGGATTAGCTGGATTTTTATTTTAAATCCAGTTTTATTTATTTGGAATTAAAGTTTTTATCCATATTTCATTTCCATTTTTATCTTTGACACGTAAGTTTGGAAATGTCTTGGACATTCTTTCATTTGTAAAATAATCATTTTCTATCTTTTGTTTTAATTTAAATATTACGTTATTTGTTTCTTCATTAGTAATTTTATTATATACTACTCTATTTTGATAAGTTTGTATTCCCCACACAGTAAAAATACAATTAATTACTAAAAATATTAAAATTATAATTTCAAATATATTTCTAATTCTTACTGGAATTTTATCTATCAATTTATCTATTAAAGGTCTAACAAATTTCATAACTAGTACAGATAATAATCCCCAATAAATTGAATATTGTAAGCAAATTCTTCCATTAAGATTTAGCTTTGCGTAACTATAGTCCCAGAATCTCATACCATATATAGCTTCTAGGCCATAGCTTAGCACATATTCTGCTATAGAGCCAACTATAAATCCATATATAAATAACTGTAGTATATTTTTATCTTTATATTTATTTAAAGTTACAATTAATATTGCAGCACTCACTCCATAAACTGGGCAAAATGGTCCCCATATTAATCCTTTTCTACTTTCTAATACCCCTGTTGTAACATAACAAAATATAGTTTCAATAAAAAGTCCTGCCAAACTAAATATAAGAAAATACCAAAAGACATAATTAATTGAAATTTTTTCTTGTTTTTTCATGTTTTCCCTCCAATTTTTTTAATTATACAATATTTTTTTTATTTTTTCTATATCTTTTCTTGACATTCATATAAAATCATGTTATTATAATTATTGCAATTATATGGGTCAGTAGCTCAGTTGGATAGAGCACAAGCCTTCTAAGCCTGGGGTCGGGGGTTCGAATCCCTCCTGGCTCACCAAAATTGCATAAAAAACTGCTATTTTAAATAGCAGTTTTTTGTTTTTTATTTATTTTTCCCAGAATGCTTTATATCCTCTATAAGCTTCATATAAATCAAATTTACTTGTTACCTCATATGGAGAATGCATTGATAATACAGGAACTCCGCAATCTATAACATCAATTCCTTTATTTGCTAGAATGTATGCTATAGTGCCTCCGCCTCCTACATCAACTTTTCCTAATTCTGCGATTTGGTATCTTATATCGTTTGTTTCAAATATATTTCTTATTTCTGCAACAAATTCAGCATTTGCATCCGAAGCTCCAGATTTTCCTCTTGCTCCTGTATATTTATTTAATCCTATTCCTCTTCCTAAGTATGATGCATTATTTTTCTCAGATACATGTGCATAAATTGGATCTACTCCTGCGTCAACATCTGCAGATAACATTTTTGAATTACAGAAAACTTTGTCTAATAAATTTGGTTTATTTACTCCTAATTTATTTAAAATTTCTGACATAAATGTATCAAATACATGTGATTCCATTCCTGTGTTTCCCATGCTTCCTATTTCTTCTTTATCAGATATAATACATACTGCTGTTCTTCTTGGTGTTTCTCTCATATCCACTAGTGCTGTTAACTCAGCATAAACACATATTTTGTCATCTTGACCATATCCAGCCACCATACTATTGTCTAATCCCATACTTCTGCATTTCATTGCTGGTACTAATTCTATTTCTGAACTTAAGAAATCCACTTCTGTAATTCCGTATTTTTCATTTAATATATTCAATATATTTAATTTAACTTTTTCAGACACATCTGCATCATATGGTATGCTTCCTATTAATAGGTTTAGATCTTCACCAGATACTCCATCTTTTAGTTTCTTTTCCATTTGCTCTTGTGCCAAATGTGGTAGCAAATCTGTTATAGTAAATATAGGATCGTCTTCACTTTCTCCAATATTTATATTAATTTTCTCTCCACTTGATTTTACAATAACTCCATGAATTGCAAGTGGTATTGTTGTCCATTGATATTTCTTTATTCCGCCATAATAGTGTGTTTTAAAATATGCAAATTCTCCATCTTCATATAATGGATTTGGTTTTAAATCTAGTCTTGGTGAATCAGCATGAGCTCCTATAATGTTAACACCATTTTCAATTGAATCTTGTCCAATTACAGCTAAATACATACTTTTGTCTCTATTAATATAATAAACTTTATCTCCTGGTTTTAAAGTTTCAAATTCATTAATATCCTTGAATCCATTGCTATCTGCAATCTTTTTACTGTTTACTACAATTTCTCTTTCTGTTTTTGATTTATTCATGTAGTCAATATATCCCTTTGCATATTCAAATATTGTTGTTTTCTCTTCTTGATTTTTACTTTTCCAACCATTTTCTTTTATATTAAATAGTTTCTCCTTTAGTATCTCTCCTCTTGATTTTTCTTCCATCTATTAACCTCCTTCAAATATTAAATAGTTTATTAAATAATTAAGCTAATATTACTCTGTTGTCATTATATCTATTTCAATATTCTTTTTCAATATAAATTACAAAATTTACTATTATTATATCCACAATAGTAATATTTATCAGTACAAATTTATATATTATTAGTAAATTTATATTTACAAAAATTTATTTTTGTAGTTTAATATATATTGTATATATTTTAATAGAAGGGATGGTTATTATGGAAGAAAACAATCAAAATAATGAAAAAATTAGCACAGACGCAATAAAAAAAGAAGCTGTAGATACTGCTAATCAAGTAAAAGAAACTCTAAAAAATACTGATTTAAAGAAAGATGCAAATGAAGCAAAAGGTTTTGTTTCTAACTTCTTTAAAAACCCAATTAATGAAATTGAAAATGTAGTAAATTCATCTAAGAATCAATTTCTAAAAATAGCTATTATCGTATTAGTAGTTTGGTTAGTTGCTGTTTTAGTTGACCAAATTATCACAACAGTTAGTTATTATACAAGTTATAGTTCATCTTTAACTATTGGAACATTCTTTAAACATGCATTTTCTAATGTTTTATCTTTAGTAAAAGCAGTAGTAGCTCCTTTACTTTCAGTTGTAGTGATCTCTGCAATTTCATATTTTATGTCTAAAGATAAAAAACATTCATTTATTCAAACTGCAACATCAGTTGTAATGGCTAAAATACCAGTTGCTATAGCAGCTGTAGTATCTTTATTAGATGTAATTGGAAACCAAGTTTACAAAATTACAAGTCCATTTTCTGGATTCTGTAACATAATCTCAGTAGTATTGCTTTACTTTACATTAAAATCACTTAATGGTGAAAAAGAAGATAATATTTTCATGAAAAAATTTGCTATTATCATGGGAATTTTCTATGTAGCTAAATTCATTATTAATTTCTTTGGAATTTATATTTAATGATATAGTATATAATGATTACAAAGCACTTAAAATTAGTTATTCTAATATTTAAGTGCTTTTTTATTTATAGGATAGCTCCTAATACCAAAATACCTATATTATCCATATATATTTTATCAAATTGAGATATTGGAAGTGGATTTTCTCCCCACCCCGATTCTATCGTATATCCTGGCCTATTAAATTCTTGTATAAACCAATCCTTAAACCCTGAGTGGGCAGATTCTGGCGGAGTTATATCTAAAGAATACCCACTTGCATCTGCAAATCTTTCACCTATATATTCTGACTCTGGTGGCAGGCAATTTGAATATTTCCAGTATATTACTTCACCTTGTGTATGATAAGCAAGTATCAATCTAAATAAATGATTTAATGTAAAATTGTAAAGTGCCACTGATTCTGGCTCTGTTAGTGGCCCATCCCCCACAAAGTCTCTTGGCCCAGGTTTATTATATCCTTGTACATATTTTATTTCTTTTGCCCTATACCAACCTGCAGGAAATTGCAAGTTTAAATCCACACCTGTGGATTTTGAAAACTTCCAACTACAAAATAAAGTTAATGAAATGCAGTAATCATCTATGTTATAGAATATTTCAATATTAAAGAAATATTCTCTTTTTCATGTAAAAATATACTGCTAGAATTGGAATGGAATAGTGGAAGAAAAAGTAAAATAATGATATAATCAGTTTGATAAATAGTAATTTGTATTTATAAATTAGAAAGAGAGGAATATTTAT